>OLGD01001292.1_pt1 | contig 39194 bp, 29 predicted proteins | sample 1605311 | NCBI WGS metagenome assembly OLGD01 (sample SAMEA3888917, study PRJEB22519) | human gut metagenome | biome: human gut; feature: human-associated habitat; material: faeces | place: Denmark | collected 2010
CAATGTAAATTGTCCGGAATGCAGAAGGCATTGTCATCCAGTTTGTACTGATTCCGAGTACTTTATTCAGCGGTCCTACAGGCGATAAAAACATACGAACCATACCACAAAGCACGATGACGGAAATAAAGTTCGGCATATAGATCAAAAGCTGAACTTTCTTCTTGATTCCCGTCTTTCGGATACGATTCAGAAGCAATGCAAGAATAATCGGAACCGGGAACCCCCACAGCAATCCGTAAATACTCAATTTTAATGTATTCATCAGATAGCTCATGAAATCCGGAGAAGACAAAAATCGTCTGAAATACTCCAGTCCGACCCAAGGACTCCCAAGAACTCCTTTGATTACATTGTAGTCTTCAAAAGCAATCAGAAGACCGCCCATCGGAAGATACTTAAAAATAATTGTCAGCAAAAGTCCCGGCATCAGGAAGAATAAATACAGCTGCCAGTTTTTCTTCACATAAGTCATCTTTTCTCTCCAGGTTCGGTTGCTTACGGACTTTGCTTGGTTTTGCATTCTTTTCATGCATTACTCCCTCCATTCCTTTCACGCCTCGTGCAAAACCGGTTAAGTAACCGGTTACTTTATGATTTGATAATACTCTATTCCTCTCCTTCTGTCAATACTGTTATGCACTAAAATAACCGGTTACGTAATCGGTTATTTTTCCATTGTGTTTTTCCATGAGAATTGCTATACTAAGGGATATTATAGACCGTTATCCGTCATATTGAAGGAGATTCAACTTTTATGAGTAAAAAACAGGTAACTTTTGCAGATATTGCGGAATATACCAATTTTTCAAAAACTACAATATCAAGATATTTCAATCACCCGGATTCACTGACGGTTGAAAACCAGGAAAAGATTTCACAGGCTCTTGATACACTTGGATATAAAAAGAATAAGCTGGCAAAGGTTCTGGCAAATGGAAAAAGTGAATTTATCGGAATCATTGTTCCAAACATCTACCTGCACTATTATTCTGAGATGCTGGCACAATTTCTTTCCAGCTACAGAGATTATCATTATAAATTTCTTGTTTTCGCCAGCGAACATGGGGCGGAAGAAGAGCAACAATACATTGAAGAGCTTCTATCTTATCAGATTGAGGGACTGATTGTTTTAAGTCACACGCTTCCATCCGAAAAGCTCGCTTCCTATCAGATTCCTGTCATCGCTATTGAACGTGAAGCAGAACATATCTGCAGCGTCAATACGGATAACTATATGGGAGCACTTCAGGCCACTTCCTTGTTGATCCGGGATAACTGTGACATACTGATTCATGTAAATGTCAATGTGAAGAAATCTGCCCCGGCTTATGACCGTATCCGCGCTTTTCAGGAAACTTGTGAAGAACATCATGTTCCATATGATATCGATCTTGGTGTAGAAGGTAATTCTTATCATGAGATTTTAGATGTGATCCGGGTAATTTTCGATAAGATAGAAGCCAAATACCCGGATCAAAAAAAAGGTATCTTTCTTGCGAATGATACCTATGCCAACATGTTTCTGAATTTAATTTTCCAAAAATATGGGACCTTTCCTTCCACTTATGAGATTGTTGGATTTGACAATTCTCCGATTGCCAGCGAGGCAATCCTTCCAATCACAACCGTTGGGCAGCAGATTGATGTAATTGCCAAAACCGCCATGGATCTTCTGGTCCGGCAGATGGATGAGCAGAAAAAGCGTGCCCCCAAGCCATTGAGCAAACCCATCCACAAACAAATTACACCTATATTGATCCGCCGTAATACAACACAATAGTTTATCCTCTCGGCTGCGCTGTAAGGAACATGCCACGATACCATTTCGGGCAAACTTCTGCCGATTCTGATCAGTGAATTTTTATGGAGTCTCGGGCAAACTCTTTCCTGCCTTACGCGCCATCCTCCAGAGCACGGTTGCAAGCCCGACCGCCATCGGCACATAAAACGACGCCGCCCGGCTGACGATCATCGACACAGGTAACGTCCCTCCGACGAAAATCTGTGCAAACGCGCACCGGTACACGAGCTCCGTAATTCCCTGCGCGCCGGGCACCGGAAGCATGTCCACTGCCAGCGTCACCGCCGCCTGTAAAAAGACGACGCTCCACAAATTTGTCCCGAAAAGCCCCATTCCGCAGTACACCAGCCAGGTAATCACAAATGCGCTGTTTCTCTGCACAAAGGTCAGTAAAAATGCTGCCGCAAGCCGCCCCGGATGCTCTTTTAAAAATAGGACTGCCCGATGATATTCCTGCACAAAGCACCGCACCTTTTCCTGTCTGCCCACGCTTCCCGAAGCTTTCCACAAATGCAGTTTCACGAACAATCGGTCAAAAATATCCGCCCCGGCAATTATCCATTGCGGCAGGACAATCATTCCAGTCACGACGAGCGTGATCGCCAGATTCAAAAACAGACCCAGAAGATACAGACCGAAATATCTGCCAAGATATTGCCGCAGCATTTTCCCCTGAAAAATCAGCAGAAATGTGCCGATACAGACTAACACCAGCTTATAGCACACTGCTGTGACCATCAGCACGACCGTACTGCTGCTGACGCTGTTTCCATCCTTCTTCATTTCATAGAGCTGCATCGGCTGTCCGCCGGTCGCGGACGGTGTGATTCCGGAATAAAAAAATCCGAGAAACGAATAGCTGATACATGTCAGAAGTCCGCTTTTTCCGCCTGCTGCCCCAAGCAGAATCCTTATGATCGTCCCTTCCATACAGACAAAGAAAAGGCCGAGTGCCACCGCCCCGGCCAGACTCATTTCCCGCATGCTCTTTACCGCTGCCCAGATCTCCTGCGGCTTCTGCCCGCTAAAGCAAAACCGCAGCGTGAATACCATCACCGCCAAAAACAGCAGTGTCTCCCAAAAATGTTTTTTTCGTCCGCCTGCAGGCATATCCTTTTTTCGAACCTTCATATCCCTCTCCATTCTACAGGCACGTAGCGCCCAAAAACATGTGCGCGCCATGACTGCGCTGCTGCGCATGCAGCACAAACATCCATCAATTCATCGCCGGACGCGGCCTCCAGTCACGCCCCATGCCAGCAGATTCCGATGCCGCTGCAGTTCCTACTGCGCTGCCCTCCACCAGCTCTGCCAGTGTCCCCTCGAATACAAGCGTTCCGGCACAGCTGTCTTTTCCCAACTGTTCATACACATCCCGTGGCGTGACAAGCGGAAACGGCTTTTGCCATTCCTGCAGGCCGACCTTCTGGGTTACACGCGCCAGCCACGACGAACAGGTGTCGTGATTTTTCTGGTCAAAGGCGATTCCAGCTAACAAAAACACAAGCCCGATCACCATATAATGATGGGTAAAGCGTCGTTCCCATTCCGTCTTTGCCTCCTGCTGCAGCGCTTCCCTCTGCACATTCGTACATGCCACGCGGCAGATCTGATAGCGTGCGGTCGGATATTTTTTCAGAATTTTTTCCCGATTTTCCCGTTCAAAGCCCGCAAACAGCGGAATCGCCGGATTGCGTCTGCCGATGCTGTAGGCCTCTTTCAACTCCGGATCGAAGCCCAGCACGACATGCACATAATTCTGCCCGATCACTCGGCGGATGATCGAAGCAAACAGACCAGGCGTGTCTACAAAGCCAACGTAGATTGCGGACTGCGCCGCGGCATTATCCTGCTTTTTCCTATTCTTCATCGCCGCACCCTCACTGAAACTGCCAGATCCGGCGCGCCATGCGGTATCCTCCGATCACCACCGCCGCCCCGGGCGCACCTGGCAGACAGGTCAGACCGCTGATGCTGCCAAGCCGCAGCCTTCGATAGAGCTTCGGATTCTCTTTTTTTAGTGACTGCCAGAGCTTTTTTCTGCGCTGCCGCCCTTCTTTTCCGAGCATCAGCAGATGGATCGTGGAAATCGCCATCATAATCGAGCTGTTGCGGTAGAGATAGCGACGCAGCTTCGGTTCAGTGTTCTGCACCGCGTCCGACCCGACGAACCGGTTGCCGAGCTCCGTCACGAGAATCTGCTGATCGATGCGCGACACGAGCACTTTTTCGTTAACCGACTGATCCTCGCGCCCCAGATAATAATGGTACAAATCCTCATTCAGATAATAAATCCGCTGCACGAACGGAAGCGGGCAGTTTGCAAACAGGTTGTCCACATAAAACGTATGCTCCGGAAGCTTTAACCCACAGTCATACAGCACTCCCGTCCGAAAAATCAGCGCATGCATGACAAGATACTGTTCCGGCGAAAAGCAGCCGATTTCGTCCCACCTGCAGATTTTTTGCTCGGGAAAAAGATTTCCGTAGCGGACTGCTTTCGTTTTTCCCTCTTCCAGATGATCGTATACATAGTTGCAGACAACCAGGTCGGGGCGTTTTTCCTCCTTTGTCCGGCACCAGAAACGCAGGACGCTCATCAGCTTATGAAATGCAGCCTCGTCCAGCCAATCGTCCGAATCCACAACCTTGAAATAAATTCCGTTTGCGAGCATCAGCCCTGCGTTGACACCGGAACCGTGCCCGCCGTTTTTCTTGTGCACAACCCGAACCACATCCGGGTATGTACGCGCATACTGATCTGCAAGCTGTCCGGTTCTATCCGTCGACCCATCATCCACCAGAATGATTTCCAGCCCGTCGCGCTCTTTTAAAAGGGATTCCACACACCGTTCCAGATAGCTTTCCGAATTATAGCAGGGCACTGTCACCGTCAGGCACTTTCCTTCCTTTTCTCTATCGATATCCATAAAAAAACCTCCGCAGTCGTTTGTTTCATTTGCCCTTATCATAAAGACAAATTCCAAACAGCCGCAGAGGCTTTTCCGAAATTTTTTCTAAACAAAAGCTTATTTTTCTGAAGGAATTTCTTAATCCTCCGTAAGAATTAACCCGCCATATGGAAGAACTCGATCAAAAACAGCCAACTCAAGCCGTAGTAGGACACTACCGCAACAAGGTCGTTGATGGTCGTAATCAAAGGACCGGAAGCAACTGCCGGATCCACCTTGATCTTTTTGAAAAACAGCGGAATACACGTACCAACCGCGCTGGAGATCAGCATTGCCAGAAGCAGAGCGACACCGATGCACGCGGATACCGCATAGGAAAAGGCGAGAGTCTTTCCTTTGATTGCAAAAATGTAGAGTCCGATCAGTACAAAGGACATCAGTCCTAACAAACCACCGTTGCATAAGCCTACCTTCATTTCCTTAAAGACAAGCTCTGCCTTCTGTTTGCCGGTCAGGGATTCGTCCATCAATACCCGGATTGTCACAGCCAGGGACTGTGTGCCGACGTTACCTGCCATGTCCAGAATCAGGGACTGGAAGCACATGATGATCGGCAGCTGCGTCACAACGGTCTCGAACACGCCTACAACCGACGAAACAACCATGCCGAGCGCAAGCAGGATCAACAGCCACGGCATTCTCTTTTTCATGCTTTCCTTTAACGGCTCCTTGAGATCCTCTTCTGCCGTCAAACCAGCCAGCTTTGCGTAATCCTCGCCCATTTCGTCATCCACCAGCTCGATGATGCTGCTGGATGTAATGACGCCCAACAGGCGGTTATCATTATCCAGGACAGGAACCGAATCCTCAGAATAATCCTTCAGGCGTTCGATACACTCGTCGATCTCCTCCTCCGCATATACATACGGATAAGAGGTTACAACCAGCTCCTCAAGCGGATGATCCTGCCTTGCTATAATCAGGTCTTTTAAGTCGATGGCACCGTAAAATTTCTGCTGGCTGCTTACGACAAAAATTGTAGAAATATTATCGTTTTTGGCTGCCTGACAGATCAGGCTGCTCATTGCTTCCTTCACGGTAACATTCTTCTGGATGATAATACAGTTAGTAGTCATCCTGCTGCCGATCTCATCCTCATCGAAGGATGCGATCACTTCGATATCGTGGCGGACATCGTCATCCAGCAGATCGATCAACAGACGCTTTTTGCCTTTATCGAGCATGCGCAGTACTTCTGCCAGCGAGTCTGTCTCCATTCCGGAAAGGATCGCCGCAGCCTTGCGCGGTTCCATTTCTTTTAAGTACTCTGCTGCTTCATCTGCTTCCGTATATTCTAAAATATCCGAAAGCATATCCTTATCCAGGATCCGGTACAGCTTGCAGCGTTCCTGTACCGTCAGCTTTTTGAGAACTTCCGCAAGGTCATTGGCATGGTAATCCTCCAGCCGGCTGCTCATCACCGCCGGGGAGGTATTGCTCCGGATAATGTCAATGATCTCTTGAGTATAGTCCTTTGTCTCCATCTCTCCCGTCTCCTTTCTTCTCCCAACTTGCACACAGAGACAACCGTCTTCTGCATAAATCACGCAACAAAAAGAAGCCCCTTTGCGTTGATCCACGCCTGCGGCATCTTCTGCAACCTGCTTTTCACCTGACTTGTCGTGCTATTGGATTCCATAGGACAGGAACAATAGAAACTCTATCGCCACGAAGAAGAAAGAACTGAACAGAAAAAAGGCTCAGAACGAAACGGATCTGCTGCGTCTCTGTGCTTTTTCTGCTTCCCATCCTATGCAGCGACTTCGCCCGTGAGCATCGCAGCTATCCATTTCATTCACCTGCCTTTGTCTTTGAATTTCTAAACACTATGATGTCGGGGTCAAAAGCCCCCGACCTTGATGCCTGCGGATTGTTCCGTGCTGCGCACTCCCACAATCCTGCCCGATAGTCGCATATCGTGGGATTATCATCCCACTTTTATGCTCCTATCGGGGCGGGTCAAAAGGTCTTTCACCCACCTATGAGCAAGCTCATGTGGGCTTAGACCTTTTGACCCTGGCATCATACTATAAATTATTATAAACATCAAATTTTGAAAAAGCAATGGCATTTTGCCACTTTTATTCATAACAATAGAATGCCCGCAGAGCGGGCATTCTATTGTTGCATCCCTTTTTCAGGCCTCTTTCACCTCATAGTCCATGCACACGCGGTATTTCACGTTCGGGCGCACCTTTCCGTCCGCAACCGCCACATGAGCCGGATGTACAGAATAGCCTTTCAGGGAAGCTGCATCTGCAAAGCAGGAATCCAGCATCAGATCCGCATTGGAAGAAGGAAGCCCTTCTGTATGTACCTGAATGGAAAGCAGACCGGGGATCTGCCCTGCAAGCCCTTCCAGACCAGCTTTAATATCCGCCTTGATTTCCGTTTTTTCTTCTTCTGTAAAAGAATCCCTTAACTGCCATAAAATCACATGCTTTACCATTTTCTTATCCTCCTGCTTTCTATTGAAGGCATTTTCCTGTTTCTTAGGCTTTCTTTCCTTTTTCTTTTGCAAACTGCATACCAAGCACCAGCGCCAGTCCGATGATGCCGGCAATCCAATGAAAGCTGGAGAAAGCCAGCGGAGCCTGCGCTTCTTCCAGCGTTGTCGGTCCCATCACGATTGCATAGAAGGAGCCCACCATCATGCCGACGATGCAATACAGCGTCTGGGGGCGGAAGCGCTCCAGGCAAACCTTGATAATCTTTACAACACTACATGCGCCTGCTACGATACCAAGTCCAAAGAAGATCAGGTTCGGTACATAGGAAAGCTGCAGCCCCAGCACTGCGCGGATCGCAGAAATCACCGGAATGTATACACCGAAGATCAAAAGCAGGGTGGAACCGGAAATACCGGGTAAAAACATCGCAGAAATCGCAATCATTCCGATAAAGAACAGTTTAATCGCATTTCCGAGCTGGAAGTGGCTCAGATCCATCGAAGAGGTTCCGGCTCTGCCGTTTAACCAGGTGATCCCGGCCACCAACACAATACCTAGGATCAGGAATAAAATGCCCTTGCCAAACTGCTTGAAGCCATCCCTTTCTTCCCGGATGATCAGCGGAATCGCGCCCGCAATAAATCCGATAAACAGAGAGCTTACCACATAAATATGACTTTCGAACAGCGCTGACAGGATGACAACCGCCAGCCCCATGCCGATGATCCATCCGATACCCAGCTTGATCAGATAAGCGATTGCTTTTTTCTTATCTTCCATCTTGCCAAAGGCAAGGTCATGGACCGAACCGATAAACTGGTCATAAAACCCCATAATAAAGGCCACCGTACCGCCGGATACACCGGGAACGCTGTCCGCCAGCGCCATACAAAAGCCTCCAATTGCTTCTTTAATCATGAATATCCTCCTAAAATTTTCGTTTTTCCAATTACATCTTTCCCAGAATACCTTAACTACTGGCTCCTGTCAACCGCTGGCAGCTCTGCGCAGATATTCTTTACGCAATCTTTACGCAGCTTCCCAAAGCACAATAAAATACTGTATCGTCAGCATACAGGAACGGACTGCAGCTTGCTGCGTCACTGTTTTCTAGGGAAACAGCTTTTTCATCAGCTCTGTCTGGGATGCCATTGCATTTTTCTGAAAAATATCGATTCGGTGGATTTCTGTACTGCGGTCAGAAAAGGCAGGAAACAAAAAGCCCCACTCCGGTTCACCAGGCTCGTATTCGCCCTCCAGCGGACTGATCGTGCACACTAAAAAATCGTACACCTCTTCAGACTCCCACAGACTTTCCTTGTCGGACGCTTTGAGCGGGACGTCGTAGGTTCCGTGAAACAAAAAGACCGCGTAATCCTTTCCAACGCTCTGATAATGCTCACCGACCAGTTCATAAAACGTTTCGTTCAGAGCGTCATTTTTGAGCCTCGCCTCCCGCATCGCCATCAGCAGCTGCCACAGGCTTCCGGGCCTTTCCTGTGTCGGTGAAAATTCGTATTCTTTTAGCTGTTCATTTGTCTTCGAAAAAGGAACCGCCTTTGCAAGCGCGAGGTTCTTCGCCTTTTCTTCCCCGGAAAGCTTCAGAAAATGTATATTAAAGCTTCCGTCCAGAAAGCCGTCCTCATCCATATATCCGCCCGCGATCCGATCCATGCAGGTGCGGCTCGGTGTCATCCGTCTGGTCAGTTCCAGCATATCTTCCCTGTTGATCATTCTGAGTTCCCCATTCCTCAAAAAATTTCCGGTTGTTTCCAAAGTCTGTTTTGCCCGGCAATCCATTCACCCGCGCCATTTCTGCGCGTCCGTTCGTTTATCTGCGCTGTTCACAATACAATAGAATCCACGAGTGAACTTATAACCCCTAGTGTACCAGAATCTCTTTTTTCTGACAACTTTTCTTGCTTTTTAAATGGGCTTATTATATGATGAAACTATCTTGATACAGGTCTGTTTTCCTGTACTGACACGGATTCTATTAAACGGAGGCTTCCTTATGAAAATGCACAAACATTCCGGGCTTGTTTTAACAGCCTGTCTGGTTCTGTCCCTGCTCTTTACACCGGCTTTTCTGCTTCCTGCCCAGGCAGCGAATACAGTTACCGTACAGGGCAAGGTCATGTCCGGCACCACCGGCAGCCTTTTGCTGCTGGATACCCCCCAGGGCAAAATGGAGATTAAAATCGATAATGCCACGGACACCACTGCCGGTAAAATCCTGCTGCCCGATCAGGCGATTTCCGTCACCGTTACCGGCGGCAACGACGGCTATCTGCATGCAACTAAAATTTCCACCGGCAATCAGATAAGCAAGGTCATTGTAGATACCAACAACACGGTTGACGTCACCGGAACCCTCAACCAAAATACAAAGGACAACGACCTGCATCTGGATACTCCTCAGGGTGAGATGATCATCCGGCTGGATCCTTCTACCGAGATGGGCAGCTGTGCCTTCCTTGTTTTAAACGGCAAATACCGCATTACCTGCGGACGCGGCTCTGACGCATATCTCCACGCTGTAAAAATTGCGGACGCTTCTTCTGCAGCCAATACCTCTGCATCTGTAAACGGCGATAACTCTGCTTATCCGTTCATAAACGGCACGGTAGATTCCAAAACGACCAACAACCTGCTTTATCTCTCCACCACCGGAGGCACGATGCAGTTTGTAATCGACAACAATGCAAACACCTTAAAGGGTCTGATGATGACAGGCGGACGTTCCCTGACCGTTTATTATTACCACGGCAATGACGGCTATCTGCACGCCGTTACCACAGTCGGTGCAAGAAGCAGCTCCTCGGCTTCTGTCAATACCGCTTCCACGCTGACCGCCACCGGCACTGTAAACGGGAACTCAACCGAAAATATGCTTTTCCTCGATACACCTCAGGGACAGATGGAAATCAAGCTCGATTCCGTCAACGCAATCAACGGCTGCAGGGTTCTGGTCACCAACCAGCGCATTTCCGTTACCTGTGCGTCCGGCTCCGACGCCTATCTGCACGCGGTTACGATCACTGCAAAATAATAGCATGCGCGCTCTGCGAGCATTCTATTGTCATGAATTACACGGCGAAAGAGAACCAGGCGCAAAGCGGTTTTCTTTCGCCGTTTCTGCGTCCTGCTAAAACCAAAACAGGCTGCAGCCTTTCTGACATAGTTTCCTGTCAGAGGCTGCAGCCTGTTTTTTCTTTTTAATTTCAGTGCAGTTCGTCCGTGTCATCCGCAAAGCTGCATCTTCGATGCGCTCTATTGCTGCGCAGCTGCTTTTACGCATGAACCGACGTTTATTTCGCGTATTTGCCGTATCCTGCTTCTTTCATTGCTTCTTTCGCAATGTCCGTGCGCAGCTTCGTGTCAATAAAGTCACAGTGTTTACAGAACTCCCAGTTCTGTCTGCCGTCCTTTACTGCAGTACGCAGCCGTTTGTACAGGGCACTGTTCCATGCGTCCTTCAACGCGATATTGTTCAGGTTACCGAAATCCGTCACTTCAAAGTTATCGCAGCAACAGATACCCAGCTTGCCGTTGGGTGTGATCCACATATCGGTAAACGGCATCAGGCAGGTTTCTTTGATAATCTTGCTGGTCGCCTTTTTGTTCGGTGCGCTGCCTGCACGGTTGGTCAGGACTTCTTTCAGATAGCGCATCTGAATCAGGATATCAACATCCTTGAATTCATCCGGATGCGCATTGACATAATCGTAGATCTCCTGAATGTTGTCATGCAGCTTCATGTCCAGACAGTAGTTATTGATAATCAGCTGGTTGACATACGGAATGATCGATTTTACCTTATCGATGTCCAGGATCAGTCCGTTCGTGGACATAAAGATAAAGCAGTCCGGCAGCTGTTTTCTTGCGTATTTATGGAACTCTACGATTCTGGTATCCAGCCAGGGCTCATTGTTTCCGTACAGGGTCAGATGTCCCTTGTAGTTCCAGTCCCTTAACTGATCGATAATGCTGTAGTAAAGCTCCTCCGACATGCGGGCGTAGGGACGCTTTTCTGCATTTTTGTTCGCCGTACAGAACTCGCAGGTCGAGTTGCAGCGATTGATTGTCTCCAGGTTTACTACATGCGGATGCGGAATTTCCGGTGCATTCAGAAAATAGTCGATATAGTCCTGCTGTACCTTTCCTCTGGTCGTAAACTGAAGCTTCAGGTAAAGTTCAGATGCCAGTCTGGGAAAATATTTTCTCGCGTTCCATCCAAATTTTCCAGCATAATTGCTGATTCTGATCGGCATTTTACATGTCCCCCTTATCCTTATCTGTCAGCACCGCTCTCTGCGGTCATTACTCACAATCATATCATGTATCAAATACTTTGTCAAATTTCGTACAGGTAAATTGTATACGGCGCGCTTTCGTTCGAATAAATCCCCCGCAGTGTGAAGCCCAACTCTTCTGCATTATCCAGCTCATAACGGGAAAAAAGATATTTTCCGCCCATTTTTACAAACTGTTCACTGTCTAAATATAAATGGTGATCCGACAGCACCTGATTGCGGTAAGGATTGTAAATACTCTCGCCGCTCCCGGCAAACAGGTAGGCTCGCGCGCCCCATTCCCCGTAATAGGTCTGCCATTGTGGCACTCTCTCATAGGCAGGCCAGATCAGCTTCGTAAATTCTTCCTTATAGCTCTGTGGGTAAAAACCGAGATAGCCGTCCAGCGTGGAAATCCCGCTGTATTCCAGCACAGCGGTGTTCAATCCGTAGCCGGCCGCATATTCTCCATCATAATTGATATCCGCCTTGATCTCCTCCATCAGGTCGGTGCTGTAGTATTCCCGGAAGTTCAACAGATTGACCTCTGTATGCTTCACTGCACGGTACGCCTGGTGATAGCAGGTCCAGTAAAATTCGTTGTAAACCGCAGGTGTGAGCAAAATTACCGCAACTGCGATGCATGCTGCCAGATTTGCGATCCGTCTCCAGAAAAGCTTTCCGGTATCGTAGAGCGCTTTTAACGCCAGAAACAGCGCTACATACCATAAAAACGGATTGAAAAATACGGTTCGATTGAACTGGAAACCTTTTAATGGAGGCAGAAGCGTTTCAAACAATCCCCGGAAGTCCCCCTGAAAGTACAATCCATACACCAGACAATTGAACACGATCAGCAAGAGCACCCACAAAAGCGCGCTGCTTTTGAACTTTTTCAGATTTTTCTTCTGAACTGCCGCCACCAGCTGCCAAACGAGTACAATTACGCACACCGGCAGCACGAAAACTGCATGGTCGGAAGCCGCATGGAACACCGGCGTCAAAAACGCTTCCCTGATCTGACCGAGTACCTCGGAAAAGTTCAAATTGCTCTCTACCATCGTTTCCCGTATCGTCTTGACATCCGAAAACAGCATCTGTCCAAACAGACGATATTCAAAGCAAACATAGCCAGCCGCCAGCACCGGCACAGCGACTGCCAGACGACCGCAGAATTTTTTGTCTCGAATCGACACAATCACAACCGCACACACCAGATACGCCAGCAGGAAAAATCCGAAGTAGGAAAAATACGATAAAAACGGGTAGACAAAAAGCAGTGCATACCACCATTTTCCCTCTCTCCGATAGATCCGCCGTAAAATAAACACTGCGAGCGGAATCGATGCAAACGCGATTCCATATGCCGGGAACAGCGGCAGAAGTCCATAGCACAGCCCAGCCGCCCAGGCGATTCCCCGGTACCGCGGATACGCTTTCTGATAGACATCCTTTGCCAGCAGCACAAAAGAACCTGTCCCGATCAGGATTTTCAAAAAATACCCCGTCAGGTACGCCCAAAATACCGGCATAAATGTATACAAAATATTGTATAGATTCCATTCGCTGCTCAGGCTGTCCCGGCTGATGCCGCCCAGCATCGGAACCGTCGCGCCCTGGGCAAACCAGCTGTTTGAGTGGCTCAACACCTGAAAGTGCGCGACAAACAGATCGAGGTTATCCTGCACTGTAAAATAGCTGTTCTCCCGAAAAATCAAAAATACCAGCAGCTCTGCGCCGATACAGCCGCCTGCCAAAAACAGGTACCAACGGCGATCCAACCATCCTAAAAATCGTTTCATTCCAGTCTCCTAATTACAAATGCCGCCTTCGGCGTCGCTTGTTTTTCTTTCGTGCTCATTATATCACATCTTACCTTTCAGGTAAAACAATAGAATACGTGCTCTGCAAACATCTGCCCCTGCGCCGAATGCGCATCCTCGCGGAGCATTTTTATCGTATGGAAACGAAGTTTCCTATACGATAAAAAAACTGCCACCCGGCAGTTTCCCGTCAGATGGCAGTTTTCTATCGGCACTGTTTTCACAACAGACCGAAAATGTTCCATTATTTCATTTCGTTCATCGCTTTTACAGGTTCAAAGCTGTCCTTCGCGGAAATTATTCTCCGTCGTAAGGAACAACGCTGCCCTGATAGTTCTCGTTGATGAAGTCTTTGATCTCATCAGATTTCAGAACCTTTACCAGTGCCTGTACACCTTCGTTGTTCTCGTTGCCTTCCTTAACTGCAATCACATTTACATACTGCTGGATTGCTTCGGAATCAGCAGACTCCAGAGCAACTGCATCTGCGCTGGTCAGACCGGCTTCCATAGCGTAGTTGCCGTTGATAACACCGAAGTCAACGTCTGCCAGAGTACGAGCTACCTGCTCCGCTGCAAGAGGAACGATTTTGATGTTGTGAGGGTTCTCAATGATGTCATTCTCTGTTGCGGTGATACCAGCTTCGGGATCCAGCTTGATCAGGCCCTCTGCCTCCAGTAACAGCAGTGCTCTTGCACAGTTTGTTGTATCGTTGGGAACTGCGATTTCAGCGCCGTCTGTGATTGCAGCGAGGTCGCTCTGCTTGCCGGGATACAGACCAAGAGGCTCGTAATGGATCTTGCCTGCGATCGCAAGGTGCGTTCCTTTTTCTTCATTATAGCTATTTAAGTAATTCACGTGCTGGAAGTAGTTTGCATCTACATCGCCGCTCTCCACTACTTCGTTAGGCTGTACGTAATCGGTAAATTCTACGATTTCCAGGTCCCAGCCTTCTGCAGCCATCAGATCTTTTGCTGCCTCCAGGATTTCTGCATGAGGAACAGGAGTTGCTGCTACCGTAATGGTGCCTTTGGATTCCACTTCTGCTGCAGTCTCGGTGCTTTCTGCCTCGGTAGATTCTGCTTCTGCAGCTTCGGTGCTTTCAACAGCTGCTACAGTGCTCTCTGCTTCTGCAGCAGTATCTGTGCTGCTGCCGCAGCCTGCCAGCAGACCTGCGCTCAGTGCCAGTGTGCATGCCAGTGCCAGTACTTTTCTTTTCATAATATTCTCCTCTCTCGGCCGGATTTTCTGGTATCCGGAACCACTCTATGACTAAACAGAATATCCTGCCCCTCAATGGGTCAGTCTTCTGTCCAGTTTCTTGGATAAACGGCTGCCGACAATCTGAATGATCTGCATCAGAATAACAAGCAGTACAACCGTCGCCAGAAGGATTTTGGTATCCCATCTGGAATAGCCGTAACGGATCGCCACATCCCCTAAGCCGCCGCCGCCGATGGCACCGGACATTGCAGTATAGCCAAGCACAGTCCCCAATGCAATCGTGGAACCGACGATCAGAGAAACTCTCGCCTCTCCGATCAGCACCTTAAAAACGATCTGCCAGATACTTGCACCCATACTCTGAGCCGCCTCAATCACACCCTTGTCCACCTCAAGAAGAGAAGACTCCACCAGACGGGCAATAAACGGTGCTGCTGCCAGTGTCAGTGAAATGATCGTTGCATTTGCACCATAGGATTTGCCTGTCACCAGACGTGCCAGCGGCGTTGCAAGCAGCATCAGAATCAGGAACGGAATGGATCTCGTAATATTTACGATAAAATCCAGGATCTTATACAGCACAGCCTTAGGCTTCAAGCCGCCCGGTGCGCATACAACCAGTAAAATTCCGATCGGGAGACCGATCACATATGCCATCAGGGTAGAGGCCAGCGTCATATAGACGGATGTGCCGGTAGCCTCGATCAGCATGCTAATTTCCTTGCTACTCAACATAATCCTTCAACTCCTCTACTGTAAGATTTTTTTCTCTCAGATACGCAATCATCTTGTCTGCGGTCTGATTTTCCTCCGGAAGCTGCAGAATCATCTGACCGGTTGCAATTCCGCCGATGTCCTGGGTATCCGCCATCAGAATATTGACGCTCGCCCTGCATTCCAGAACCATGTTCGCAATCACAGGTTCGAAAGAAGAGTTCTTCGTAAATACGATGCGGATGCAGCGGCGGCTCTTCATAATCGCCACCTTCTGATCCCCCTGAAATACCAGCTTCTTTGCAGCTCTGGACTTGGGGCTTGCAAAAACATCTGCCACGGTACCATTTTCTGCCAGCTCTCCTGCATCAATGATTGCCACATGGGTACAGATTTCCTGAACAACTTCCATGGAGTGTGTTATGATCACGATCGTAATGCCGTATTTTTCGTTAATATCCTTTAACAAAGCCAGAATTGACTTTGTCGTAGTAGGATCCAGGGCACTGGTCGCTTCATCACACAGCAGGATCGTCGGGTTCATTGCCAGCGCCCTTGCGATCGCTACTCGCTGCTTCTGTCCGCCGGACAGCTGTGCCGGATATGCTTTCTCTTTGTCGGAAAGCTCTACTACCTTTAAAAATTCCCTTGCCTTTTCCCGGGCTGTCTTTTTATCCACGCCCGCAATTTCCATCGGGAAGCATACATTATCCAGAACCGTCCGCTGCATCAGCAGATTAAAATTCTGAAAGATCATTGCAACATGCTTGCGCAGCTGTCGCAGCTGTTTTGCATCCAGGGTAGAAAGATCCTGTCCCTCCACATAAACAGTACCCTCTGTGGGCCGTTCCAGGAAGTTTAAGCATCGTACCAGCGTGCTTTTGCCTGCGCCGGACATACCGATGATGCCGTAAATATCACCCTTTGCAATGTCAAGACTGACATTTTTCAGTGCTTCCACCTTATTGTCTTTGACAGAAAACGTCTTACTGACGCCTGCAATCCGTATCATTGGTTCCACTTTTATCACTCTGCCTTCCCAGCATCCTCTCAGATGCCTGGTTTTTCAGGATTAGGTTCGGATTTCCGAACCATCACACATCAGCCCTTATCATATCACAAATCGTTTGGTTCTGTAAATATCCGATGCCGCCGAAACTGTGCATATATGCGCCGTTTCTTTAAACCTATTTTTTTGATATGTTTATACGTATAATAATCAGTTTCTCCTGTTTTGTCAACTATAAATTGCAAACATTGTTTGTTACAGTCCACGCGTACCCAGCACCACCGCCATCGTGCCGATCAGGATGCAAAGATCCGCCAGATTGAATACCACGCGATCGATCGCTGCGATTCCTGTTTTCAGGCTGACATAATCCACGACATATTCCCGCATCACGCGGTCGTAGGTATTAGAAAAAGCGCCGCCCAGTAAAAGCGATAACCCGGCCTTCAAAAGCTTTTTCCCGCGCATTCCAAGCGTCAGCACAAACACCACCAGCACTGCCACCGTCAGAAGAACGGACAGCAATGTCACCAGCTTTCGTTTTTGTTCTCCGAAATTTAAAAATGCGCCCTTGTTGTGATAGCGCCGCAGAACCGCCTTTCCATCTAAAATCTCCTTCGGCGTATCCAGCACGTCGTATTCTTCTACGCAATTTTTCATTCCCTCATCAATCAGGAAGGATGCTGCAGCGATTCCTGCAAATTTGTAGTTATTCCGGATAATTTCCTGCAATTTCATCAAATGTCCTCCTCATGTCCAGTTGTCCGTAGCCCCATCTTCTGCTCGGGTATTCTTCCTGTGCCTGTTCCCGCGCACCGCGACTTAGAAACGTCTGGATTCCCCTTCCGGAAATCCTCGAGTAATTGTTCTCCGCAACGCACCACTGCATCAGCTGCGCACAGGCTCCTGCCGTAAGTGCAGCCGCCATAGAGCTGCCGCTGTAGGGGCCGTTTACCGTGCTGATCTCCACGCCCGGCGCCGCCAGATCCGGCTTGATCTCCCCGGTTCTGCCAAAGCCCCTGCCGCTGCGGTAATAAAAGCTTCCGTTTTCACTATTATAAAAAGTGACCGTCACCGCATCTGTCGTATAGGAGGGAACTGTGAGCGTCACATCCGGGTCTGGAACCAGAAAAAACAGCTCGCCGCTTCGAAACTGCTGCGGTGCAAGCCAAATATCAAAAATACTTTCCGGAAATACCCGTGCTCCACGGATTAAAAATGTCCAGACGCCGGGAGACGGTGCTGTAAAGCGGATCAGCATCAACTGATCTCCGGTATTGCGTTCGTTTGCAGTATCTGTAATCTGTATCCGCGTCTTTTCATAGACAAACGTGTATTCCACTGTGCTGCCCAGACCAAATTCCACCTCCGGCAGCTGCTCCCCGCCGGGTGATCGAACCGCAAGCCGGAACACTGACGGCTTACTTCCCCATAGCTCCGCCGTAAATCCTGTGACGCCTTCTCCGACCCGAAGCTCCACCTGCTGCTGATTTTCGGTCAATCTCCCCCGAAAATGGCCCGCCGTGTTTCCTTCATTTCCACCCCCGATCACCACCGCCTGTGAAACGCTGCGCGCGATCCTCTGCAAATACTCCGAAAACAACGAAACGCCGCTGTGGCTTCCAAAGGACGTCCCCAGCCCCAGGCAGATCACAATCGGACGGTACAGCGGGATCACAAACTGTTGCACATATTTCACAGCGAGCAGAATATCGTCTGTGCTGTATGCCGGTTCTTTGTCCGCGATCCGATAATAATCCCGAAGATATTGTTTTGCAGGGCGAAGCTTGACTGCTACAATCTCACAATCCGGCGCTGCACCGGTAAACAGGCTGCCCTCTTCCAGACGGCTTCCCGCCGCGACGCTCGCCACTGCGGTTCCATGTCCAATTTCATCTTTTTCCGGCACCAGGCTGTGCGGATCTTCCAGCTCCAACGCCCGGTCGATCTGTTCCCGGACGTATTCCGTTCCATATAAAAAACCCTCCGGCGACTGTCCGCTCTGATCTGTCTGATCCCAAATCGCCAGAATCCTGCTGCTGCCGTCAGAATAGCGAAATACCGGGTTTTCATAAGAAATCCCGGTATCGATAAACGCCATCACTACCCTGCGCCCCGTCAACTCCAGCGGGGGCCGCTGCTGTGCCAGAATCCCGGAGCCCTCCAACGGTTCTGTCCGAAACGTCCGACTTCCCGCCGCTGGAAACGCACCGAGGCAAAACAGCTGTGGAAGGTAGCGATACAGGTAATTGACCGGAGAAAGCGGCAGCACCGCAGACCGATCCAGATAATAAATTCCCAGAGTTCCATCCACCTGCTGATAGCAGAAGGCTTCGTCCTCCTGATCTGCTTCCTCCGGCACATAGTCCAGCAAAACACTCATATAATCTTCAGAAAGAATTTTTTCCCGACAGTTCATCTGTCTCCTTTGGACACAGAATTTTCCCCCTGTGCCCTGCGGATTTTATATCAGCATATGCGCAGTATTGCTGATATGTTCCTGTAGTATTCCGTTGAACTCTCAGCTTTCGAACATTTTCTTCATGCAGTTCAAAGTTCAAGCTTCTTTCGTTTCCGCCGCTGCGATCTGTTTCATCTGATCCCGCTCTTCCAGCGAATAACCGTTACTGCGGATATCAATCAGCGGTCCACCGGTTCCACGGATATAATCTCCGGTAATCGTCACGCGTCCGATATTGTCATCCTTCGGAATTTCATACATGATATCCAACATAAATTCTTCAATAATCGAACGAAGCGCACGAGCACCGGTATCTTTTTCCATCGCCTTGTCTGCAATCGCTTCCAGTGCATCGTCGGTGAACTCCAGCTTCACCTCGTCCAGCTCCAGAAGCTTCTGATACTGTTTCAAAATCGCGTTTTTCGGCTCTTTCAAAATCCGTACCAGCATATCCCGGTTCAAGCCCTCCAGCGTGCAGATCACAGGGAGACGGCCCAAGAACTCCGGAATCATGCCGAATGTCCGCAGATCTTCCACTTTTACCATGGAAAGGATATCCTTTTCCTTATCCCAGCGATCCTTTAACTCCGCATCAAAGCCAATCGAGGTCTTTTTGCGCAGCCGCTGTTTGATAATCTCTTCCAGATCCGGGAACGCGCCGCCGCAGATAAAGAGAATATTTCTCGTATTGACTGTTGTGAGCGGAACCATCGCGTTTTTGCTGTTCGCACCGACCGGAACCTCCACGTCTGCTCCCTCCAACAGCTTCAGCATGCCCTGCTGCACCGATTCCCCGGAGACATCCCGGGAAGTCGTGTTGTGCTTGCGTGCGATTTTATCGATCTCATCGATAAAGATGATGCCCTGCTCCGCCTTATCCACATCGTTGTCCGCTGCAGCGAGAAGCTTGCTCACAACGCTTTCGATGTCGTCACCAATATACCCCGCCTCTGTCAGGGAGGTTGCATCCGCAATCGCCAGGGGAACGTCCAGAAGCTTTGCCAGTGTCTTTACCAGATAGGTCTTACCACTGCCGGTAGGTCCGATCATCAGGATATTGGACTTTTCGATTTCAATCTCATCCATTGTGCCGGTGGCAACCCTCTTATAATGGTTGTAAACCGCTACGGAAATGACTTTTTTGGCATATTCCTGGCCGATCACATACTGATCAAGCTGCTCTTTAATCTTATGTGGTGCGGGAATGGACTTTAAATCGATCAACGGCTTTGTACCGGTTCCTTTTTTCTTGATCTTCTGTTTCTGCGGCATCCCGTCGTTCATGAAATCCGCAAGATTGATGAAGCTGATGTTCGGGAAGCCTCTTCTGTTGCCCGATGATTCGTCGGAGTCATTCTTGGAATCGTCGTCCGCATCGGATGCCTCCAGAATGTCAGCGGCAGTGTTGTCGGATGCGTTGTTTCCATCCTGTGCATCAGTTGTTTCTGCGTCGCTTTTTTCGTTTCCGCCGCCTGCAGATTTCTGTCCTGACGTTCCATTTGACTTTGTCGGATCTCCATACGGATTGAACGGATTATTCAACATGTTCATGAACATCGGATTATTCATCATCTGCTGATAATCGAACTGACTTACCGCATCCATCGTCTTGTGCATACAGTCGTCGCAGATACAGATGTTATTCGGCAGGTGGAACATTCTTCCCGCCTTGCTTTCCGGTCTGCGGCAAATATAACAAATATCTTCAAATTCCTTTTCATCCATAGTCGGTTACCTCATCTTCCGCTTTCTGCTATCAAAAGTATAATGCAGGATCGTTCCTGAGACAAGTAAACTTTCTCTAAACAACTGTCTCCTGTACAGAAATGGCTACTGTTCACACGCGCTATTCGCAAAACCGGGATGACTGCAGCTCTCGCCCAGCCATCCCGGTTCCGTTCTTTATCTCTGTTTGCTTTCCTGTGCAGCCTTGCTCGCCGCATTGATCTGGTCATAGGAAGAAAGCGTGACTGTCACGTTTTTCTGCTGATAACCGTTTGCTGAATTTACCATAATCGTAATTTCAACGCTCTCCCCAGCTTTATAATACTGCATCTGCTTCGTCAGCTCTTCCTGATTCTGAACGGTTACGCCGTCAAACGCCACCACAATGTTGCCGCGCACCAATCCGGCAGCTTCCGCACCGGTTCCGGAATAAACCTGCGCCACAAAAATTCCCTGGGGCATACTGAAGTTCTCGGACAAATCGCTCGTCACATTGATGCAGGAAATTCCAAGATATCCGCGCTCTTCCTCGGAATATTTCGTCCGCGTCTGGCGTTCCATCAGATCTTCAATAATCGGTCTTGCCGTCGAAATCGGGATCGCGTAACCCATTCCCTCGATTGACGAGCCGCCGATCTTATTGGAGTTAATTCCAATCACCTCGCCCCGCATGTTCAGCAGTGCGCCGCCGGAGTTACCGGGGTTGATCGCTGCATCCGTCTGAATCAGGGAAGTTCCTTCTTCGGAATTGCTGCTCTCTATCTTACGGTTCAGTGCACTGATAACGCCTGTCGTCACAGACTGTCCATAGCCCAGTGCATTACCGATCGCAATGGCCGGTTCACCGATTTTCAGGCTGTCCGAATCTCCCATCCTTGCAATGCAGATTTCCTGTTTTGTGCTGTTCGCAATGGTATCCAGTTTTACTGCAACGACTGCAAGGTCTGCGGAAGCATCGGTACCCTTTACCTGCGCTTCTACGGTTTCCCCGTCGATAAACTGAACATACAGCTGCTCTGTGCTGTCCACTACGTGATTGTTGGTAACGATCAAAAGCTCCTGCTCGTTTTCTCCGATGATAATCCCGGAACCGCTTGCCGTCTCATCCTGGGAATAAGTCTGTCCCCAGAAATCCTGTACCGTCTGTGTAAAATTATTCGTAATCGAAACGCACGCCGGCATTACCGCTTCTACGACCTGTGTTACATCCGTTACAACTGCAGATGCGCTCTGCTGCTGTGCAATTTCCGATGCTGCGGCAACCTGTCCGTCTTCCGTTGTTGTGCCCTCTGTCAAGGAAGAATCTCCGGATAGTCCTGCTTCAGAGCTTTCAGAGCTGTCTGTCGCTGCAGAATTTCCGTCATTTTCCTGAATTTCTGCATCATCTCCTGCATCCGGAGCTACCTCCAAAACGCCGACCGACGGAAAATCCTGCTGATTTGCCGTTTGGATCGAATAAACTCCGATCAAGCCGATTCCAATGCAGACGCAAATAAAGATGACAACAAGTGCACCAACCGCAATCCATTTGCCTGCAGAGTCTGCCTTTTTTGGAGCAGGCGTCTGCTGTGCGCCTGGCTGATAGCCATATTTCTGTTTTGAATCATCGCCCCGGTATCTGTCGTTGTAATAATTTTGATATTCGTAGCGGCTGCGCGAGGGCTGCGCGCCCTGTTCAGCGTCCGATGCGCTGTTGAATGTGTCCTGCGTGTTGTCGGATGTGTCCTGCGTGTTGTCGGATGCGTTCTGTGCGTTATCCGCCGCACCCGTGCTTCTACTGCTATATGCCGATGTGTCATCGGACACGCCACTGTACGCCGACATATCCGACGCATCCGTTTTCTGTGCACTGTCCGTGTATTCCTGTTCGCCGCTCTCCGGCGCTGTGTCGTCCATATGCTCCTGTCCGGTTGTTTCTTCCGGGTCGTATCCGTAACCCATGATGTGACCTCTTTTCTCATTCGCTGCCGTATCCGGTGCGTCTGCTTGCTCTGCAGACAGTATACCGAATAGTTGTGTCCATTCTGTGAAAAAAGCCGCTTCCGGAGTTTTTCGGAAACGACTTTTTATGTCTTATTCTTTCTCCTGCTTCCAGTAGCCTTTCTGCAAACTGCAGAAGCGAACCAGCCCGGGCGGAAGCTTCTGGTATTTTTTACCGAAACGGTAGCCCAGCCATTTCATGCCGCTCTGCCAGATCAGCTTCGGCAAAAGCCACGGTGCGGTTTTTGCAAGATAAACGGCGGTCTTTTTGACCAGCTTCATGCCCTCGCCCTCCGGCGGCACACCGTCAAACACAGCCGGGTACTGCACATGGGATACACCGAGGTCAAAGTTTCTTGTAAACTGCTGCCAGCCGGAATAATTGTGGGAATGAATCACCTTCGCATCCGCTGCATAGGCGATCGCATAGCCCGCCTGAATTACTCCGGCAGCATAAATCATATCCTCGTTAAAAATCGTATGATTCACGAATCCGCCGAGCTGTTCAAAAATATCGCGCTTATAGGCGGCGCAGACGTTGGAGCAAAAATACGTCTTGATTCCGAGCCTCAAAAGATCCGCCTTTGTTTTGACCGACGGCTGCTCCGGGTAATTGAACTGCCTCGTATAGCGTTCCATTCGGCTGCAATTTTCTTCCGGAAGTTGTCTTGCATAGGCGGCTGCGATTTTTTCATCGGAAAACAATGCCTTACACAGCTCCTGCGTCAGATATGCATCCGCCGGAAGCGCATCCTGCGTCATGCAGACAAATACTTCCGCATCCGAATTGGAAACAGCAAGGTTCCTCGTTTTTCCATGATCGAACTCGTCCTGAGAGATATGGAACAGCATCGCTTTTGGATGCTCTTTTAAAAATGTGTCGCAATCCATCAGCGCTTCAAACGCTTTTTTTTCGGTATTTACAATTACAATCCGGTTCACCGCAAGCACCTGCTTCTCCAGCTGCTCCATCAGCGCCAGAAAACGTGCCTTCGGATGAAACGTCGGAATGATAACATCAATTTTTACAGAATCCATATTTTACTTTTTTATATACTGGCTGGTGTCCGCCTGTACCTTCTGGCTGTACTGTTTTACCTGATCGGAAGGTTCGTACTCGGTTACGTCGAACAGCAGCTCATGGAGCTTGACAACGTTTGTTTCCAGATCCAGCGGGATGACACAGGAGCCCTTCTTGCCAACTGTGCCGGTTGTACGACTATCCTCGAACGGCACGCCGTCCTGTGCTACGATCTGATAGTTTGCAACGTCGGACAGGATAGAAGCCATTTCCGTCACGTCCAGATTGGTGTATACATTTTCCATCACCTTGTTCAGGATCGATACCAGAGTAGTCGGGCTCATGGTCTTTGCCTTATCCATACATGCCATCAGCACTTTCCGCTGACGCTCTGCACGGCCAAAGTCATCACCAACATAGCGGATACGGCAATATGCGGTTGCCTGCAGACCGCTCAGAGTCTGCATACCGGAATGCGTAACCTTTACAATGTTTTCGTTCAGCGCATCATTTTCATTTTCTACGAACATGCTTCGCTGATAGTTGTTCAGATGGTCGATTTCGTTATCGTGCACGTCAATGTCTATGCCGCCCAGCTCGTCGATGGTCTCGATCAGTGCATCAAAGCCCACTGTCACATATTCCGTGATATCCAGGTCGAAGTTCATATTCAGCATGTTGATGGCCTGCTCCGGACCGCCCTGGGCATATGCCGCATTCGCTTTATTGTAGCTGTCCGTTCCGAGATTTAAGTAGGTATCACGGTAAACGGAAACCAGCTTAACGTCTCCGGTGTCCTGATTGATAGACGCAATCATGACCGTGTCGGAACGGGAGCCCTTGCCGAGCTTGCCCTTTCTGGAATCCACACCAAACAGTGCGATATTACGGTAGCCTTTCATTTCCTTATTATTTTCTACCTGCGGGTTTACCACAATATCTTCTTCATTGATCTTGATCTTGTCAATCTTCGTTACCATATTGACGCCGACAATCGCAATCAGTAAAACGATCAGCGCTACGATTTCCACTGCAAAGAAGATGATTCTTCTTCTCTGTTTTGCCTTACGCTTCTTTGCAGACATCTTTTTTCTGCTGCTGGAACTGCCACTTCTCTGCGGTGCTCTCTTAGAGCTATTTGTACCTGTTGACATGTTTTCCTCTCCTTGTGTTTTTTTCACGCATTCGAATCAATACGCGTTTTCGTTGATAAATCCTTTAAAAATAGTTAAAAACATGATTTTGAAATCAAAGCTCATGCTCCAGTTTTCAATGTAATAAATGTCATACTCAATTCGCTTGCGAATCGACGTATCTCCCCGGTAGCCGTTGATCTGCGCCCAGCCGGTCAGTCCCGGACGAACCTGGTGCTTGATCATATAGCGCGGAATCTCTTCCTTGAACTTCTCTACATACTGGGGGCGCTCCGGTCTGGGACCTACCAGACTCATATCCCCGATCAGGATATTAAACAGCTGCGGCAGCTCGTCGATGCTGGTCTTGCGCAGAATCCGCCCAACCTTTGTGACACGGGGATCGTTTTTCGTCGTCCAGCCTTTCTTTTCTTCCGTGGTGTCCTGAACATACATTGTACGGAATTTGTACATTTTAAACACATGATTATGTCGTCCGATTCTCTCCTGGCTGAAAATAATCGGTCCCTTACTCGTCGCTCGGATCAAAATCGCTACGATCAAAAGAAGCGGCGATGTCACAATCAGCCCGCAAAGCGAACCCACAATATCCACGGCGCGCTTTGCAACCGCATTTAATGTGTTGCTCAGGGGGACGTAGCGAATATTGATGACCGGCAATCCGCCAAGATCCTCCGTATAGGGCTTACCCGGAATCAGGCTGTTATAGTCCGGAATAAACTTCGTATGCACGCCGGATTTTTCACAGAGATTGACGATCTCTTCCAGACGGTCGTAGTCCTGCAGCGCAAGGGTCACAGCGATCTCATCCAGTTTGTTTTCCGGCAGGATAAAGGGCAGGTTATCGATGGAACCCAGCACCTTGACTCCCTTGTAAACCGCGCCTCTCGGCACATTATCGTCCAGAATGCCCCGCACCATATAGCCCCACTGGGGATTGGCGATAATCCGGTCGATATAGGCTTCCGCCGCGCGAGAATACCCCACCAGCAAAATGTGTTTCAAATTATAACCGCGTTTGCGCATCAGATGCAGGATTCTACGGATCAGCGCACGCACCAGAATTCCTGAAATCGTATTGATGGTGGCAAATAATGCCAGCATGCCGCGGGAAAAATGCTGCAGCTCGCGGTCGATGGAGTTGGCAAGGTATAACCCCGCAAGAAACAGGACAATTCCGATCAGATTCGCCCTGATAATATTCAGTATTTCATTTTCCGGGCGTTGTACACGCTTCGGCGTATACAATTTGTTCCAGTAATAAAGGATCAGGTAACCGGGCACAACAAAATAAAGGGCGGAAAAATAAATGCCCATGTCCAGTACACCTATTTCTTTATCTGCAAAGCGGCTCCCGAACATCAGCCACCAGGCCAACAGATAGGAAGCTGCTGTAACCACGGCATCTACAACAACATGAAGCCGGTTCAAATAACGTTGATTATCCTTTATCATTACGGCTCGTCCCCATATTCAAAGTGTAGTATACAATACCTTCCAGCAAAGCACAAGGATTTTTACAAATCCCACAGGTGAACTGTAACACTTGTGTACGCCTACAGTCACCGCTTACACACGCCGAAACAGGTTGACCCACAGCTGTAGCTGCAAACTGCAATAATGTAGCAAATTTCGTCCTGTAAAGGGAACCTTATGGGCGCGTCCCGCTTTCGAAGCGGACAGGCAGATTCCCGCCCGGATTCCTTGTGCGTAAGTCGCCCCAAATCCTTTCTGGATAAAAAACAGCTGTTTCATCAAAAATCCCGCCAGTAAAAACGGCAGATTCAGGATCAGCTGCAGCAGCGGCATATTTTTGTAGATCAGATAAATATTGTTTCTCGAAGAATGCGTCACCTTAAACGCATTGTACCGCGAACCGGTAGAACCGCTCCCCGCGTGATAGACGACTGCAGCCGGCTCTGTGACATTTTTCAGCCCGAAAATCTGCGCCCGGTATCCGATATCCACATCTTCCAGGTATGCAAAATGAAGCTCGTCAAACCCTCCGATCTGCTCCAGGTGTGCCTTGCGGTAGAGTGCCGCCCCTGCACAATTGGAAAAAACGCGCTTTGGCGCTGTGTAATTGGAAGAAGGCCTTCCTTTGCCAATCGCATACGCCCAGCCAAATGCCGAGTACAGATCCCCCGCCGTATCGACAAGCTCCGGTTCCTTCATCGAAAGCATCTTCGCCCCGACTGAGAAAATCTTCTCATCCGCTTCCATTGCCCTTTCCAGACGTTCCAGACAGAAACGGTCGGTTTTTGTGTCGTTATTTAAAAGAAAAACATAGGGTGTAGCAGCAGCTTCAATTCCGGTATTGACTGCCGTACAAAAACCCTTATTTTCCGAAAAACAGATCAGCTTCACCTGCGGAAAATGCTCCTGTATCCACGAAACACTTCCGTCCGTCGACCCGTTATCCACAACGATCACGGCGATTTCCACTGTGCTCTGAAGCAGGCTGTCCAGACAGTCCTGCAGAAAATGTTTTCCGTTATAGTTCGGTATTACCACGGTCGTTTTCATCCACCGATTTTGCTCCTCATGTTTCCTGTGTTTGCCGTCCGCGCGAGGGAGAGCCTCAGAGCGCGGATCGCCTGCCTGCGCAGCAACAAAGCCGCCTGCCGCGGTGCGCTCTATCTGCGGCTTACGCCTGCGGATCCCATAAAATCCCATACCCTGCCGCTGTCGCTTCTTTACAAAATTCCATACTCTTTTGAAGGATCTTTTTTTCCTGCGCTGCCGTCGGAAGCCCCTGGCAGGCTTCTTTTAATTCCGCTATCGTCTGCGCGTAACGCTCCTTTAATGCGCTGCAAACCTCCATGCTGCGCAGGTCTGCTGCCGGTGCGCTCTGCTGCAGCGCTGCACGGTGCATCGGTCCGGAATATCCTTTCCGAAGCCCTGCATACCGCATCAAACCGTCGTTTTCATACAGTCCGCTCACCAGGAAGCCTTTCGGATGCCGGATGCCAAAAATATCCCTGCCGCCCGGCAGAGGCTTTGCCCAAATCCCGATTTCCGGGCGCTGGCAAAATACACTGTCTTCATAGTCTTCCCGATAAAAGCCAAGATGTTTCAGCCCGCTCACTGTCGCCTTCCAGCCTTTTCGAAGACAATAATCTTCCAGCGCACGCTGCCCCGCCTCGTAAGCGTAGCGCTTGCTCTGCGGGTTCGACGCCGTAGACGCTTCATGGCAGCGCCAGTGGTACAGCACCTTCGGCACATGCACAAACTGTCCGCCTGCCGCATAGGCCCGCAGCATCAGATCGTAATCCTGCGCCCCGTCAAATCCGCTGCGCAGCTTTAATTCTTTCAAAAATGCCGTTTCGATCACCGTAAAATGACAGATATAATTGTTGGTTAAAAGCAATTCCCCGTCAAAATCCGGCTTGAAATTCGGCTCATAGAAGCGGCTCGCCGCTCCGTCGCATTTATCTTCATCGGAAAACAGCACAAGCTTTTGTTTTCCGCGCTTTTTTTCTTTTTCCAGACAATCCGCCATCTCCCAGAGCGCATTCGCAGTCAGCAGATCGTCGTGATCCAGCAGACCGACCGCGTCTCCCGCCGCAAGCCCAATTCCTGCGTTCGTATTGGCGGAAATTCCTTTGTTTTCGGAAAGGGGGCTGAGCACGATGCTCTGATCCTTCCATTCTGCAAGATTTGATGCATCTGCCGCTTCCCGCAGGCAGATTCCGTTCTTTTTTGCCCAGGCCTGTACAGACTCTGCCGTGCCTCCCGCATCCGCTACAATCAGCTCCCAGTGCGGATACGACTGCCTCGACACGCTATTAAGCATCGCCTCCAGATGCTCTTTTTTCGTCCGGTATGCCGGAACGACGATACTGATGCGCAAGGAAGCAGAATGCTCCCGTTGGAACGAAAGTGTCTTTTCGTCCGGCTCCTGCCAGGTATAGACCTCCTGTTCCTGCCCAATCCGCTCCAACACCGCCCACACGGCATTTCTGATTCCGTTTTTCTGCAGATAATACCAGGTTTTTTTCAGATTGGATAGGGAAAAAACAGACATCCGTCGAACTCCTTTTCCTGCTACAGACGCCTGCGCGTGCCCAAGTGCCGGAAAACTCCGACACCGGGCACGCGCCGTGTCCTTTTGATTCGTGATATAAACCCTATGCCAGAGCGCATGCTGCATTTTTGCTGCAAAATACGCTGCTGGTGCTCCGGCTTTTTCTTTTACAGAATTGCCTTCAGGTCAGCGGTCAGCTTGTCAACCTTTGCCTGTGCATCTTCCAGGCTGGTTCCCTTTACGCCCATATAGAATTTAATCTTAGGCTCGGTTCCGGAAGGACGTGCACAGCACCAGGAATTGTTGGTCAGTTCAAAGTACAGAACGTTGGACTTGGGAAGTCCGGTGGGCCGAACCTGGCCGGTTGCCATATCTGTAATCTGATCCTTATCGTAGTCGCGCATCTCTACAACCTGCAGGTCGCCGAAATTCTTCGGAGGATTGCTGCGAAGCTTATCCATCATTGCGGAGATCTGGGCTGCGCCGTCGATTCCCTTCAGGGTGATGGCATACTGGGTTTCTTTGTAGTAGCCATATTTCTCATACAGTGCAAGCATCTGATCCCAGCAGGTCATGCCGTGTTTCTTGCACCATGCAGCGGTCTCACACAGACACATTACTGCAACAATCGCATCCTTATCTCTTGCATGGGTGCCTGCCAGACAGCCGTAGGACTCTTCCAGACCGAATACATAGTGGCCTTTCCCAGCCTGCTCCATCCATTTGATCTGCTCGCCGATATACTTAAAGCCGGTCAGGACTTCTCTTAATTCTACGTTATAATCTGCTGCAATCGCTGCTGCCATATTGGTCGTAACGATGGTGGATACCATAACAGGATCAACCGGCATCCGGTTGGTAGCGGTGCGCTCCCGCAGGATGTACTCTGCAATCAGCATGCCGGACATGTTGCCGGTGAAGGGCATGTACTCGCCGGTCTTGGAATCCTTTGCATAAATGCCGAGACGGTCTGCATCCGGGTCAGTAGCCAGAACGATGTCTGCGTCCACCTTCTTTGCAAGCTTTAATGCCAGGGTAAATGCCTTGGGATCTTCCGGATTCGGGTAATCCAGCGTCGTAAATGCAGGATCGGGACGTTCCTGTTCGGGAACAACATAAACGTGCTTGAAGCCCAGCTCAGCCAGAATTCTTCTGACGGGCTTGTTGCCGGTACCATGGAACGGTGTGTACACGATTTTCAGTTCATCCGCTACTTCTTTGATGATTTCGGGATGAATGATCTGTTTCTTTAACTCTTCCATGTAGGCAACGTCGATTTCTTCGCCGATGTACTGATACAGACCGGCTTCGATGGCATCGTCCTTGGACATGGTTTTTACCGTATGGAAATCGGTTACATGCTCTACCTCGTCGATGATCTCATGATCCTTGGGGGCAGTTACCTGTGCACCGTCCTCCCAGTAAACCTTGTAGCCGTTGTATTCCGGAGGATTGTGGCTCGCCGTTACAACAATACCGGAAATACAGCCTAAGGTACGCAATGCAAAGGACAGCTCAGGTGTCGGACGGAGTTCATCGAATACATACGCCTTAATGCCGTTTGCAGCCATGCACAGTGCAGCCTCATCTGCAAATTCAGGAGAATAATAACGGCTGTCGTATGCAATTGCAACGCCCTTGTCAGCGCCGCCCTGCTTTAAAATGTAGTTTGCCAGACCCTGTGTTGCTTTTCTGACAGTATAAATATTCATCCGGTTGGTTCCGGCTCCGATCACACCGCGCAGACCGCCGGTACCAAACGCCAGATCCTTGTAAAAACGATCTTCAATCTCCGCCTGATTATCTGCAATTTTGCGGAGCTCTTCCTTGGTTCCTTCATCAAAGTAGGAATCCTCCAGCCAGAATTTGTACTGATCCATGTAATTCATCGCTTTTGCTACCTCCATCTTTTCTGATGCCTGCCGTCTCTTACGTCCCTACCTGTCAGTCATTCCTTGGCTGCAGTGCATCTTCTTTAAGTCAGTATACACTATTTTTTCAGACCCGTAAAGAAAAGTCAGATTTATCTAACGAAAAATTCGGGTTGAAATAAGGATCTCCGGCTTCCAGCTCAGCTTTCCATTTGTTGCGGAAGCGTTCGGACTCTTCGTTATACCGTTTTGCTTTTTCTCCCTGATCGTCTAATCCTCTCGAAATCGATTCGAAATGATACAGCTCGGCAAAGGGCGTAAAGACGTTCAGATAACCAGCCTTGCGCAGCTTCAAACAGAAGTCCACATCGTTTAATGAAATTTCAAAGCTCTCATCCAGACCGCCGACCTGCTCATAGAGCGATTTTTTCACCAAAAGACATGCTCCGGTTACTGCCGTCATGTCCTGCGCATAGCACAGACGTCCCATGTATCCTAAATTTTCCCGCTTCTGGCGGTAATGCACATGTCCTGCCGTCCGATGCGCGCCAAGCCCGATCACGACACCCGCATGCTGGATCGTTTTATCCCCATAGTAAAGCTTTCCGCCGACTGCGCCGACATCCGGGCGCTGCGCATACATCAGAAGCTCTTCCATCCAGTTGATCGTAATTACCTGCGTATCATTGTTTAACAACAGCACATAGTCTCCGGTCGCAAGAGAGACGCCGAAATTGTTGATTTTCGAATAATTAAATTTACCCTCGAAGGTCACCACGCGGATCTGCGGATTATTCTGCAGCTCGTCATAGTAGGAAAAAATCTCCTTCGTCTCGCTGTTGTTCTCCACGACAATGATCTCGTAATTTTCCCAGGTCGATTTTTCCACAATGGAGCTGATACAGCGGCGCAGGTCTTCCACATGATCCTTGTTTGGAATAATGACAGAAATCTTCGGTTCCCCGATAATTTCATAACTGATTTTAAAAATCGTCTCAAAGGCGCGAGTGCTCGTAATTGTAAAGTTTTTGAAGCCGTGTCTGCGCAAATGATCCGCAACCGCGCCTCTCGCTGCTTCGACCACGTAAGGCTTTGCCTCAATATTGCCCGCAACACTGCCTGCATGGGAGCGCCAATAATACAGAAGCTTTGGCACATGGACGATGTGCTTCGCATTGTCCGTCAAGCGCAGAATCATGTCATGATCCTGGCTGCCGTCAAATTTTGTCCGAAACAGCTCCGTGCCATCCAGCAGCTCTCTGGAAAATACGCTGAAATGACAAATATAGTTATTCGCGCGCAGGTTGTCGATGGCATAATCCGGCTTGAAGTGCATCGTGATCATCTTGTTGATGTCCGGGCTCTTAAACGTCGCCTCATCACAGTAAATAAAGTCCGCATCCTTTTCGTTGATCGCCTTTACATATTCGTAAAGTGCGCAGGGATGCAGAATATCGTCGTGGTCAAACAGCCCGATAAACTCGCCGGATGCAAGCTTATAGCATTCGTTCGTGTTGCCCGAAATGCCCTCGTTTTTGGCAAGCTTCTGATAAACGATTCTCGAATCCTGCGCCGCCAGCCTTTTGCAGTATTCGCCGACATAGGCGTGCGCATCGTCCGAACCGTCCGCCAGACACAGCTCCCAGTTTTTGTAGGTCTGCCACTGGACGGAGCCGATCATCTCGGTTAAAAAGCTTTCCGGCGTGTTCCACAACGGAACAAGAATACTGATCTTTGGCATCCGTTCAAAGACAGCCTCCTCCTGCTTCTGTCTTTCCTCTGCGGAGGGAAAGCTCCGGGTGCCGTAATGGGTCATCGCCTTCTTTTCCCAGGATTTATAGCGCACCTTTGCAATCACCCCCGACAGGCTGCCGCAATTTTTCAAACGGTCCTTCTGGCGGATCACAAAATGCATGCACTTTCTGGCAGGGCCGGACGCTTTCCAGATCGGATTGTTTTTGATGCGGTTCAATTTGAACTGCAGATCGTCCACCTGATCCTCCAGCTCAGCGACCCGGTTTGCCAGATAAACGGCTTTATAATGTTCTTTCTCGTAAGCGTCCTGATAGTCCTTTTTTTCTTCCATGATTTTATTATTTCCTCACTGTAAGCATTTCCGGACTGAAGCGGTAAAGCTTCTGCCGCGAGCAGGTATCTTCCCACAAAAAGCCGATCAGATAGTCTCCCTCTGGCAGGCTGTCCCGATCGAAGGTCACGCACACGCCCGGCAGCTCGGTATGGACAATTCCGTGCAGATTTTCGTCGATATCCGGGCGGAACTGCCTCGTACAGGGAATCCTCCAGACCTCGCCCCGATCCCCAGGAATCGCTTCCGTACTGGAGCCGGGCGCAATATAGCCGGTCTCCACCTTCTTTAACAACAGGGAAAAATCGTACCGACAGTTGTCAACCTGCAGTGCCCACGTCCAGCCCTGGATCATCCAGTCGCCGGTTCCTGCTCCTGCAGTGCCCCTTTGCCAGCGTCCCATGTCCCCGGCGAACTCCACACCGATGCGCAGCACCTCGTTATGCCACTGCGGTTCCAGAACACCCTCGATCTTCTCAGGGGAAACTTTTTCCACTCTTTTGTCAAAATCATAACGGCAGCCCGTATAAAATTCCGCATCCAGCACATCCTTTACCAGATATCTGTGATAAAACGGGTCGGTTCCGTATAGGGACGGGTGCAGTTCATAGAGCAGATTCAGTTCTTGATGCAGGCGGCGCAGCTTTTCCGTGCTGTCGTCCGCACCGCGGCTTAAGGATTCATGATGCGTCAGCGTCACGTCGTTGCGTACCACGTTGTAATAGCCCATTTCATATACATGATAGCAGAATTCCACGTCGTTGAACGCGACACGCAGGTTCTCGGACAGTCCTTGCGCCTGATCGTAAATGCTTTTTTTCACCAGCAGGCAGGCTCCGGTTACACCCAGGACATCCATCGCCATGCGGTTGCGCCCGAAATAAAATTCCAGCGCATCGGAGCGGAACTGCAGCTTGTGTGCAGGCCCCAGATGAATGTTGGTGATGCCCGCGTGCTGAATGATCTCCGTGCCCGGATAGATCAGCTTTGCGCCCACCGCGCCGACGTGCGGCAGAACCGCCTTTTCCATCAGCTTTTCCAGCCAGTTGTCCTGCGTAATTTCGATATCGTCATTCAATAACAGGATGTAATCGCCGGTCGCCAGGGACACGCCAAGGTTGCACATTTTGGAAAAATTGAATTCCATCGGTTCATAGTGATAAACGAACCGGAAATCCTCGTTCAACATGTCGCGCATCCGTTCAATTCTTGCACGGTTTTGTTCATTGCTTCCGTTATCCACAACGATGATCTCAAAATCCCGGTAGTTTCCACTTTCCAGGACAGAATGAATGCAATTCGATAAAATATGGGGATGATCCTTGGTCGGGATGATGATTGAAACCTTCCCGGAGGGCGTAAGAGGCCAGCCTCTTCTTACATATGCCGCCTTTTTCAGATCATCATACGTCTCTTCCATACCCCAGACTTCGATTTTTTCATGATGAAACAGCACGCTGTCGATATGTGCAGTTCCATTCTCGATTTCCGTCAGGCGCAGCACCAGGTCATAAAGGTTGCGCAGTGGGTTCTCATCTGCCAGCCACGGACAGTTCTCCATCGCCTGTCTGCGCACCGCAAAGAATCCGCCGAAATAAAAGCAGGACATCAGTGTATCCGGCGACCAGTCCGGCTTCAGCCAGGGATTTTTACGCTTACCGGCTTCGTCGATTTCATCCTCGTCCGCGTAGGCGATCACCGTTTCGGGATGGGCTTTAAACCAGCTGAGCACATGTGAAATACCTCTCGTGTCCGGGCTTGCGTCCGGCGCGTGGAAAATCAGGACGTCCGCCGGCGTCGCGCCGTTGGCATACCGACGCACATCAAAATCCGCACGGCACTCGTCGTAGGAGATCACCTCCGCGTGCTCTGCCCTGTGCTCTGCGCGCAGTGTCTCGTCCTCCTGGGCTTCCTTTTCCCGAATCCACTCGTCATAGGTGAGTGTCTGTTTCTGAATCTGCTCCTGATACCAGCGGTATCTTCTCTTTACCAGATTATCCTGAATTGCTTCTTTTATCTTTGAAACCAAAAACCTTTCCTCCTTGCCGCTGCCGCCAGGCGCGCCTGAATATCCTGCAGCATTTCCGCCGACAGCCATGCGATCTGTGCCCGGATGATCAGCGCTTCGCCATCCGTCGCCTCGTTGTCCAGACAATCCAGCCGAACGCTGATGTTCGGATCTCCTGTTTCAAACAGTACCGTCGGAACATGGTCCGGGGTATCTGCAAGCACCTGTCCGTTCGTCGACAGGCACTGATCCAGCTGTGCCCGCGTCAGCGCTTTTCCGCGCCACTCGATTCCATGAATCTGTACCAGACACGGCAGCTCCGCAGGATCTAAGCGAATCGCTTTTGTACCTGCTTTGCAGATGATCCTGGCGTTGATCAGATCGTCCGCCTCATATGCATCATATTGATAATAAGAATGCTCCGGTGTATAGCCTGCGCCGAAGTCTTCAAATACCTGCACCTTTTTGCGGTCCGCCCGGGCGAAAAATTCCTGATACGGCACAGCACGGTTGCCGATCAGATGCCGAAGCTGCCCAAGAGCCGTCCGGCTCCGCCCGTCCTTTTCCTGCAGGACAAAGCGCTGGAACGCCAGCTCTTTTTCCGAAAGCTCATACATCTGCTCTTTGCCGATGCCGAGGGCTTCCAGATGCTTTTTCACAATCGGATGCTCCATCCGAACCGGATCCTCCTGACCATAGCAGTTCAATGCCCGGCTGATGATCTGCTGCGGCGTCAGCTTGTCTGTCGTCCACTCGTAATCGATCATCGTCCAGATATCACCCTGTACGCAGATATTCGGGAAGGTCAGGTCATAATCCTGCTTCGTCCCCTCCGCTTTCCACGCTGCGATTTTGCAGTAACGGTCAAACAGCTTATCAAAACCGGTTTCGTCATTGTTCTGTAAGCACTCATCCAGCAGCTCTTCCAATGTCCGGTTATTTTCGAGATATTCGATTTCCGCAAAGGGCAATCCGTCCGCAGTCCGTTTCAGTTCCAGACGGTTAACTGACAGGGTACTGTCTTTAAACCGTTCTGTGAAGATGCTTTCATTCTCTGCCAGGGCTTCAATATGTGCCGCAGCAGCTGAGGTTGCCGGATATTTCCGGACAGTGTGTTTTCCGTCCTTTTCCAGAATATCCGTGCGGATGCTCAGATGCTCCGCTCTGTCGTTGGAAAAACGGCTGTATACAATATCCGTCATGGGTCCTGTCATCACGAGGAACGAATTGCTGTACTGTCCAAACAGTCCCTCGCGGATGAGCATGTCGAACACCTTTTTTTCATCGAACAGCAGCATCCGGTCGCGGTCGAAATTTCGTAGGTTATTAGATAGTTCTCCGACTTTGGGCAGATACCGGTCGGAGTACAGCGTCGTCATAAATTTATAATCCGGATAAGGGTAGTAGAAATGATATTCCGTCTCACCGCATTCTTTCAGGATTTTTTCCAGACCGCTCCGGGAAAAGGTGCGAGCCGCACCGCCCTGGGGGTAATCCTCCAGGCCTGAAAAAAACGTGCCGACGTGGTCTTCCCGGCACCCCGCCCAATATTTTAAACCAAGCTTATTCTCTATCGCAATCACGATATGTCCATCGGATTTCACATGTTTTTTGATAATCCGGTAGAAATCGTGAAAGGGGGTTTTTCCGCCGATATAGCTCTGCCCGTATTCGAACACGCCGATCAGACAGACAAAATCATAATCCGTCGGCAGATCCGGCTCGATGTCCGAAAAGTTGCCCACATGGATCGTCACGTTGTCACAGTCCTGATGGCGGTAAGCGTTGATCAAGCTACGTTTTTTCGAAAGGTCGACGCAGGTTACGCTGCCTGCCTTCTGTGCGAGGCTTCCCGTAATCGCGCCGCAGCCGGAACCGATTTCCAGCACCTTCATGCTTTTGTCAACAGGCAGCCATCCGACGATATTTTCCCGCAGGTCGGAAAGGTGGTAAAGCACCTCCCAGCTCGCCGCTTTATTGATTTCCTGAGGATATTCCCGGGGCGGGATTGTTTTTACCAGCTCCAAAAGTGCGTCCTCCGACGCTCCGTCGCAGTAAAAATCCTGTTCCGGATAATGGGAATAATCCAGCACAACATTCCCGATCTTCTCTGTCCTGCCTGTCTGCATGTGTTAAATCTCCTTCACCTCAACCTGAGATTCCATATCGAAATAGCCCACTGTATCCTTGTCGGACACGACCGTAATATTCAGCACGTCATAAAGACGATGGTACACTTTAAACGTATCTTTTTCATACCCTGTCACACCCAGTGATATGAGATAGTCACCGCCCTGCAGGCGCATCTTCTGGCGGAATGTGATTTCCAGCACCTGTCCCGCCTTTACGCTCTCCAGAAACGTCTTTTCAAACATCGTGTTCGTTCCCGTGATCTCCACGCCCTTGATGTTTTTGATGGAAAAAGCAAAGATCGGCGCCGGAAGATCCTGACCGATTTTCACCTTCATATGCATCGTGAATTCGTCGCCCTTTAAAATTGCGGTCGTCTGCACGTCGTTTTTGTCCGTAATGTAATACGAAACAATTTCCGCCTGCTTCGTGCCGTATTCCAGTGTCTCCGGGTTGACGCCCATGCGCGCCGCTTCCTGCTTCTTTTTCTGTTTGTCAAGGGCCGCCCGAACATCCCCGTCCGCCGTCAGGTCAGGTACATCCACGCCAGCCTTAGGCGTTTCGTACTGTCCCACCAGCACCTGCTTGTAGGCGTCGATCATGTCTTTGGGCGAGCCTTCTCCGAGCTTTACTCCCTGATTTAACAGGATCGCACGGTCGCAGTATTTGCTGATGGCGCTCAGATCGTGGCTGACGAACAGGATCGTCTTGCCTTTTTTCTTGAATTCCTCGAATTTTCGATAGCATTTTGCCTGGAAAAATACGTCGCCAACCGAAAGCGCCTCATCGACGATCAGGATTTCCGGGTCGATATTGATGGCAACTGCAAATGCCAGTCGGACAAACATACCGCTGGAATAGGTCTTTACCGGCTGGTACACATAGTCCCCGATATCCGCAAAATCCAGGATATCCTGCAGCTTTTCATCAATTTCTTTTTCAGAAAAACCGATCATCGTTCCATTCAGATAAATATTTTCGATGCCGTTGTATTCCATGTTAAAGCCTGCGCCCAGCTCCAGCAAGGCGGAAATTCTGCCGTTTACCTGCACAGTGCCGCTCGTCTCATGTAATACGCCGGTGATAATCTTTAAAATCGTCGATTTGCCGGAGCCGTTCGTGCCAATAATGCCGACAGTCTCTCCTTTATAAATGTCCAGACTGACATCCTTTAATGCGTAATGCGGCGTGGAAAGTTTCTTTTTTGTCAGTCCCAGGGATTCGATCAGACGGTCCCGGTTTCTGCGGTACAGCTTGTATACTTTGCTCACCCTGTCCACATGAATTGCCAGTTCTTTTTGTTCCATAACCAGTTTTCCTTTACATGATATCCGCAAAATGAATCTTGAGTTTCTTGAAAATCAGCGCACCAATGCCAAACAGCACCACCGTGATAATCCAGAAATAAACCGTGGAGTAAAAATCCTCCCAGAACCACTGTTTTCCGTATACAGCGCTTCTGTAGCCCTCCACAATGTATACAAGCGGATTGATTTTCACGATCATCTGAAGCTTCATCGGAAAATCATTGATATTCCACAGCACCGGAGTTGCCCACATACCGACCTGCAGAAAGATATTGACAATGGACTGCAGATCCCTGAAAAAGATAACAACCGAGCAGGTCGTATAACTGAGTGCCAGTACAAAAACGAACATGCAGAAGCTGTAATAAAATACCTGCAGTGTATACAGGCTCGGATAATAACCATTTAATGCTGCCACGATCAGTAAAACCAGCACGAAAAACGCATGAATAAATGTCGCTGCAATAATCTTGATAATCGGCAGGATACTGATTTTGAATACGACTTTTTTTACCAGGTAATTATATTCCAGCAGCGATACCATTGCGCTGGTCAGGGCTTCGGAAAAATAAAACCAGGGCACCAGTCCCGCTGTCAGAAACAGGATATACGGAACACCTTCTACGCCTCCGGAGGCATAACCAGTCCGGTTTGGGAAAATAATCACGAAAACAACCCAGTACATCGCAACTGTGATGACCGGCTGCACCATCGCCCAGAACGCTCCCATATAAGAGCCTGCGTAGCGCTTTTTGAAATCGCTCTTTGCCAGTTTCCAGATCAGCCTGCGGTTCTGGTATAATTCCACCGGCAGTACCGTGATCTTATCGTATAACCGGATAAAGGCAATGACCGCCGCCACGATCAGCACGCAGGCAATCACTTTTTTCAGCAGCTCATCCTGCGGATTGGCAAGGGGATTATGATAAACAAGGATAATAACGGCAAGAATCGCCATCACCGCAGTGAATATGGCGATTCCTGTTTTTTTATTCAGTCTCTTCATTTATTTCTGCTTTCTGTAAATTCGGCAAAAGAGCCCCACTTTTTATCTTTGTCAGACAAGGTCAGTTCCATTCCTTCCGGAATCGGCCATTCTACTCCGATATCCGGGTCATTGTATGCAAGACCGC
>OLGD01001304.1_pt1 | contig 38873 bp, 27 predicted proteins | sample 1605311 | NCBI WGS metagenome assembly OLGD01 (sample SAMEA3888917, study PRJEB22519) | human gut metagenome | biome: human gut; feature: human-associated habitat; material: faeces | place: Denmark | collected 2010
GACAACATGGCTCACTCCTTGTAACTGTTTTTGTGGTGATTACATTTTACACAAGATTGGCCATGTTGTCTTTCTGTTTTTAGGTGTTGCACTTCAGATGATAATCTATCGTGCAACTTTGATTTAGAGGGGGGGCAATTTTTAATTTGAGGGGGTGCATTGATTTTGTATATAGAACTTCATATATTCATCATACAGGCGCTTATACGAGGGGTTCTCCGGCGCTGTGGTCTTATATTGAATTATACTGCGGACAGGTCGATGGTTCTTGTCGCAATTCGCTCAGCTAAATGTTTATTGTGAGTTACGGCAATGATGCCCATGTTGCGCTTTTCGGCCTCCGCCAGAACAACACGCCAGATCTGCGCCTGCGTGATCACATCGAGCATGGTGCTGATCTCGTCGCATATGAGATAGTCCGCGCCGCTCATAAGGGCTCGCGCAACGCAAAAGCGCTGCAGCTCGCCGCCGGAGAGCTCACGCGGGAAACGGTTGAGCCACGCATTCTCAATTCCGAATGCCGCAAGCACATCCTCGCGCAGCTCACCGCTTTCCTCAAGCACCCTCTTCAGGCGCCAGCGGGGATTGATGGCCTTTTCCGGGTGCTGATAGATAAGCTGCACGGGGCATACCCCGTTTTTAGGCAGCGGCTTGCCGTCAAGAAGAATTTCGCCCTTTGATGGCTCAAGGTAACCGGCAAGCATCATGGCAAGGGTAGTTTTGCCGTAGCCGCTGGGGGCGAATATCGCAAGGCGTTCGCCTTTTTCGATCTTGACGCTTCTGTCCTCAAGTATCCACGGCTGCTTACGCTCATATTTAAAATAGACGTTTTTTGCTTCAAGAGCCATGATAACACCTCACCTCTCCGCCTCTAATCTCGCGCACCGGCGGGACCTCTTTTTCGCACTCCTCCGTTTTATACGGGCAGCGCGGCGCAAACAGGCAGCCCTGCGGCAAATGCCCGGCATAGGGCTGGAAGCCCTCGATCGGCTGAAATCCGTTTTGAGGGAGGGCTCTCCAAAGCGCCTTGGAATACGGGTGTCTGAGCGCGTCGGGACCGGCTTTGAAATCAGCGGCGGGCGCGGTTTCAACGGTAGTGCCTGCGTAAAAAACGGCTACACGGTCGGCAAACTCGAACGCAAGGTCAATGTCATGCGTTATAAGTATGACCGCCTTCCCCTCGTCCGCCATCTCGCGGAACATCTTCAGAGCCTCAAGCGCCTGGTCAAGACTCATGCCCGGCGTGGGCTCGTCCGCGATTATGAGCTGTGCGTCCGTAATAAGAGCCGTTGACACCAGAACACGTCTTGCCATACCGCCGGAGAGCTGGAACGGATAAAGCTGCTCCGTGCGCTCGGGCAGGTTAAGGCGCTCAAAGAGCCGTTTTCTCTGCTGTGTGGGCTTTGGTTTTTTGTGCCCATCTGCCTGCGCCCCGATCTTCATGAGCGGATCGAGATAGGCGACCGACTGCGGCACCAGTGCGATCTCCGTGCCGCGCAGCACCCTTTGCCGCTCTGGGGTGAGCTGCTCACCCTTATAGTGTAGGTGACCGTTCACGGTCGCATTCTCCGGCAGGATGCCCAGAATGGCCGAAGCGAGCAGGCTTTTGCCAGAGCCGGACGAGCCTGCGATGGCGACGATCTCGCCCGGGCGCACCGTCAGATGCAGATCCGATATGACCTTAAGCTCCTTCTGCTCGAAGCCGCTTTCATACATTCGAAAGCTCACGGACAGGTTATGTATTTCAAGTATTGTTTCGTTTTTTTGTATCATTGCAAACTCCTTATTCCTGTGCGCTGTACGGGTCGATTATCATGCGCAGATAATCTCCGAGCTTATCGACGAGCAGCACTATAAGCACAAGCGTCAGACCGGGCAGCACAGCTGTCCACCACATACCGGTGGAAAGATAGCGCATACTCTCGGACAGAATGATGCCAATAGCCGCCTGCTCCGGAGGAAGTCCGAAGCCCAAAAACGAAACGGACGCTTCATGCAAAATTGCATGAGGGAAGAGCAATATAAGTCCTACAATAAACTGCGGGACGAGATGCGGAAGCAGATGGTGCGTGAGGATCCAGCCGCTTGATTTGCCGAGTTTGCGGGAAACGGCAACATACTGCTGGGAGCGAAGCTGCAGGACCTCGCCTCGTATAAGCCTCGCAAGGAAGCACCAGTGCGTTGACGCGATGCCTATGAGGAGTCCCTTGAGTCCTCTGCCGAGAGAGAACGAAATGAGGATTATGAGTATCGTATGTGGTACGCCCATGACGAGGTCGATGACCCAGTTTATGACGGCGTCTATGCGCTTTGAACCGGTAGCTGCCACGATGCCGACCAAAACGGCGACCACGGCGCTGATGACGGAGGCGGCAAGACCGACCGTGATGCTCACGGACAGACCCTTGAGCGTGCGCAGGAAAAGGTCGCGTCCCAAGGCGTCCGTGCCGAAGGGGTGCTTAAAGCCGGGCGACTGCTTTGCGTTGAGAAAGCTGCCGGTTATGGCGTCGTCGGGGATGAGTATGCCGCAGGCGTAGATGGCTGAGAGCAGGAGGAAGATAACGACGGTCAGAATGACGACTTTGGTTCTGTGGTTTAATTTCTTCATTCTCCGACCTCCTTTACCTGCGGGTCAATTACGCCGTAAAGCAGGTTTGCTATCATATTGCCCACGCAGACAAACAGCGCGGAAAAGAGGGTTATTCCGAGAAGCAGGGGCACGTCGCCGCGAAGTCCCGCCGCGGACACCGCACTGCCGAGACCGGGGTAGCTGAACACGTTTTCTGCCATGACAGAGCCGCCGAAAAGCTCGGCAAAGGACGCAAACTGAAGCGTCAGTGCCGGGAAAAGAATGTTTCTCAGGCCGTGACGGCGCAGTATCGTGCGCGGGCTCTCTCCTCTCGCCTTGGCAAAGAGCACATATTCGCTGTTGAGCACATCCACGAGCTTCTGCCGCGTGTGCAGCGCGATATTTGCAAACGACATCAGGCTCAGCGTGAACGCCGGCAGCACCATGTGGTAGAGCTTCTGCCAGAAGGTCACATCCGCGCTCAGCACGCCGATGGGCGACGAGAAGCCGATGGGAAACCACTTGAGCCAGACGCCGAAGATCAGCAAAAACAGCAGTCCGAGCCAGAAGGTCGGAACGGAGCTGAGGATATAGCACACTTTTTTCAGTATCTTGTCCGGCCACCTGTTTCTGTACATTCCCATAACGCAGCCAAGCGCAAAGCCTATCAGCCCCGCCAATAGCCATGCGCACAACATCAATGCAAGTGAATTTACAAATCGCTCTCCTATAACATCCGCTACCGGACGGCGAAATATTGCGGATTCACCGAGGTTACCATGCAGAAGCTCGTTGAGCCACGAGAAAAATCTCTCCACGGGAGGCTCGTTAACGCCCCAATACTCCTCAATTTCCGCGCGCTGCTCCGGAGATACCGCCGTACCGAGCCCCAATATATACTGCTGTACGGGATCGACCGGCGATGCGGTCACAAGAATAAAGGAAATTACGCTGACAGCAAGCAGCAGCGACAGTATTTTTATACTGTATGTCACAAAGATGCGGGCAAGCCGCTTCGTTGCTCCACTCATTTAAACACCTCTTTCTATCGGCTTTTATAAAAGAACGCCGGCAAGTTTTCTTACAAAAACCGACAGCGAAAAATACTTGCAGCCTGCCGCACCGCAATGATGCAGCAGGCTGATACATTATAGAATTTTTGCCGTGTGATGTAAAGGAACTTATTCCGCCCAAGCCCACTCGTTCAGGTTCTGGATGAGGGGCAGACCGTGACCGTGGCCGTGGATGGGCTGATCGCCGATGGAAAGACCGTCGCGGACGTAGGTGACGTGGTCAAGGTTTACGAGCCACACCCAGGGGCATTCGCCCTGCATGGCGGTGCCGGTGGTGCCGTCCCACTGAACATTCTTCCAGTTCTTGTTGGCTTCGTCAACGGTGAGTGCCGCCATTGCAGCTGCAAGGTAAGCGTCGGTGACGTCGCTCATGTAGCCCTCGGGGTTGTAGTAGTCAACGAGAGCACCCTCGGAGCGGTACAGGTAGTACGTCTCGTTCGGAATCGCAGAGCCCCAGCCCATGACAACGGCATCGGTGAACTGGCGCTGCTCGATCTCGTCCCAGCTGACACCTTCGATGTTGATTTTGATGCCGATATCCTTGACCTGCTCCGCAGCGGCCATGCCGACTGCCTGACGCACGGAGTCGCCGGAGGGATAGATGCAGGTGAACTCAGCCTTCAGGCCGTCCTTTTCGACAATGCCGTCACCGTCGGTATCCTTCCAACCGGCATCGGCGAGGAGCTTCTTCGCGTACTCGACGTTGGTGTCGATCTTGACCTCGGGGTTATTCCAAGGCATACCGTCGTTCTCGGAGTATGCGGGTTTGCCGAAGCCGTTGAGGACTGCGTCCGCTATTGCCTGACGGTCAACGGCGTATGCGATAGCCTGACGGATCTCGATGTTGCAGGTCACGTCATTGCCGTAAGGAATGCCGGCTTCGTTAGTCTTGCCCTCGTTGGGAAGCATCGGCAGAGTGAAGCCGCGGTTATCGGCGGAGGCGATGGCTTCGACATGGTAGCCGTTTACCTTGGTGGTGCCGAGGGTCGCGGTGGAGTACGCAACATCCACCTCGCCCGCCTGCACGGCGGCAAGGGCAGCATCCTCGGACATAAAGACGACTGTCACGTTCTTAATGGCGGGTGCGCCGCCGTAGTAATCTTCGTTTGCTACAAAGACGAGCTTCTCCTGCGACTGCCACTCAACGAACTTGTACGGACCGGAGCCGATGGGGTTTCTGCCGTAGTCGTCGCCGTAAGCGTGTTTGGGAACGATGCCGACGGAGGCGAGGGTGTTCAAGAATATGGAGGTCGGGGTCGAGAGGGTGATCTCAACGGTGGTGTCGTCCTTTGCAACGGCGCTCTTCATATAGGTAAGGTCAACAGAGCCCTTGGCTGCTTTTGCGGTTTCGAGAGTGAACGCAACGTCCTCGGCGGTCACTTTCTCGCCGTCGGTGAACTTCGCATCGTCGCGGATGTTGAACGTCCAGACGAGGCCGTCTGGAGACAGCTCATACTTGGTCGCAAGGTCATTTTCGAAGGTCAGGTCAGATTTGTATCTGACGAGCGTGCTCTGCACGATCGGGGAGTTGCCGTGACCCCAGCCCTGTGTCGGGTCGAGCGTCTCCGGTTCGGAGCCGATCGCAATGACAACGCTGTCGCGCGCGGCCGTCTGTTTTGTTCCGTTGCCGCAAGCGCTCACGCCTATGACCATGAGCACCGCAAGAAGCAGAGCAATGAGTTTTTTCAGATTCATTTGGGGTTCTTCCTTTCACGATATCATGGATTTAATCAGATTTTATAGTCGGTACACCTGCCGCCTCTGTCAAAACCCGATTTAACATGTCTGATTTTCTCATGGATCTGCCAAACGCGCAAGCTCCCCGGGGGGATAAAGTTTCGTAATTTTACCAAACAAAAGTTACGAAATTGTGCAAAATCGCAATTTGCATCTGAAACCGCATCTTCATAATGCAAAAAAAATCGACAAGCATCACATGATACTTGCCGATTTGGCTTGGTGGAGATGGGGGGAGTTGAACCCCCGTCCGAAAGCACTTTAACAGGAACTTCTCCGAGCGCATACGGTCATTTATATTCCCTTCCCTGCGCGCCGGCCGTCAGGCTCGCAGAGTCGGTAGCTTCATTATGCGTGGTGGGCTCAAAGCTTTGCACACTCACGGGCACCACTAATCGACGCTCCGTTCCGGGCCGTGGTCCTCCCGGAGGGAACGCTCGCTAATTAAGCAGCGAGAAGAACAGTATCGTTGTTGTTCTTTAATTTATAAGCTGCCCATTTTTAGGATGGTAGGCGCATCCGCTCGCTATTCCTGCCTCCATACCCCCGTCGAAACCGGTACATCCCCGTTTTTTAGAGGCGTATTTAGGCTGGTACTGTTCTTTATTGCGTCAGCACGACCGGCTACATTGTACCGCATCGAACTACCGCGCCGTCCGTTAGTCGGGCGGTAATCCTTGCGTCAGCTCGACCGGCAGCATCGTACCGTATCGCACTGCCTCGCCGTCCGTTAGTCGGACTATTGCCTTATACGGGGTGCGGATGACCGCACCCCATGGTGCATTACATCTTTTCAGGTTCGGGATAGTCAACGCCGAAGGTATCGACAGTGACCTTCTTCATTGCCTGGCGGTGGATGGGCTTATCGTTTCTGCCGGTCATGCAGGTTGCGATCTTATCGACATTCTCCATGCCCTCTATGACCTTGCCGAAAGCGGCATACTGGCCGTCGAGATGAGGTGCATTCTCATGCATGATGAAGAACTGGCTGCCGGCGGAATTGGGCGCCATTGCGCGCGCCATCGACAGGACGCCGCGAGTATGCTTGAGATCGTTGGGAACGCCGTTCATTTTGAACTCGCCCTTGATCGAGTAGCCGGGGCCGCCTACGCCGATGCCCTGGGGGTCGCCGCCCTGGATCATAAAGCCGCGAATGACGCGGTGGAAGATAACGCCGTCATAAAACTTATTCTTTACCAGCGAGATAAAGTTGTTGACCGTGTTGGGTGCAACCTCGGGATAAAGCTCGGCCTTTATGATATCGCCGTTTTCCATTTCGATTGTTACTACAGGATTACTCATCAGTGTCTCTCCTTCAAAGTTCTTTCAATGTCGCGCGCGGCTTCACGCTTTGCGTCGTCATTTCGTTTATCATACATTTTTTTGCCCTTGCACAGACCAAGCTCGACCTTCACCCTGCTGTCCTTAAAATAAAGCGACAGCGGAATGAGCGCCACGCCCTCCTGCATAACTCTTGCGTTGAGCTTGACTATCTCGCGCTTATGCATGAGCAGTCTTCTCGGCCGCACGGGGTCTTTATTGAAAATGTTGCCCTTTTCATACGGGCTTATATGCAGCGATCTGACAAACAGCTCGCCGTTTTTTATTGTGCAGTAACAGTCCTTCATATTGACCGTTCCCGCTCTTAACGACTTGACCTCCGTTCCGGCAAGCTCTATGCCGGCTTCAAACCTGTCAAGCACGAAATAATCGTGAAAGGCCTTGCGATTTGACGCTATCTGCTTTGTTCCGGTCTGCTTCGGCATTAGCTCACCTCCCGACCGTTAAGTCATTATAACACACTTTGTGCGAAAATTAAATAACATTCTGTAAATCACATGTGTGCTTTGAGTATATCCGCGATCTCGGCAACGTTTTTGAGGACGTAATCCGGCTTGCGCTCGGCTTTTTCAATATCCTCAAGGCTGCTCTCGCCCGACAGGACGCACACGGACACGGCTCCGGCATTCTGCGCAACGGCTATATCCGTATAAAGTCTGTCGCCCACGCAGCAGATATTTTCATTTGGAACGCCGGTCTGTTCGGATATTATGTCAACCATATTTCGGTTCGGCTTGCCGATAAACACCGGCTCGACTCCGCTTGCGGCGGTCAGAAGTGCGCAGATGCTGCCGCAGTCGGGCAGAACCTCGTTTGCCGGCATAGGGCACACCCAGTCGGGGTTTGCGGCAACGAATGCAGCGCCGCGGCGGAGATAATGCACGGCTTTATCGAGCTTTTCATAAGTAAGCGTTGTATCAAAGCCTACGCAGACAACGCCGACCTCCTCACTGTCGCCAAGGGGAACGCCGTAGCTTTCAAGCTCGCCCAAAAATGCCGGAGTTCCGACAGGATAGACAAGCTCACCCTTGTGGCGGCTGTTGAGGTACATTGCCGTCGCCATGCCGGAAGTGAAAACATTCTCCTTCTCGCAGGGAAAGCCGAGCTTTCTCAGTCGGGTTATATAGTCAACGCCGGCGCGCGAGGAGTTGTTGGTCAGATATATATACTCCCTGCCGCTTTTCTTAACGGTGTCGATAAAATCGACCGCACCGTCAAACACCTCATCACCGAGGTAAAGCGTGCCGTCCATATCGAGCAGAAACAGTTTTGTGTTCAGAAGCTTATCCATTCTCATACTCCGATCTAAAAATTTCAGAAATATTATATAGTTTTATGGCCTTAAAATCAACTACATCTTGCATTGCATCGCGGATATGATAAAATTATATTAAAAATTCGAAGGAGCTACGATATGGACATTGCTTTCAATAATGGCTGGCTTTTTACCGAGGACTACGACGCAAGCTTTGACAAGGCTCTCTCCGTCCGTCTGCCGCACACGGCAAGAGAGATACCTTATAATTATATCGACTGCCGCGACTATCAAATGGTCTGCGGCTACAGAAAGAGCTTTACCGCTCCCTCGGAGTGGCAGGGCAAGCGGCTTATACTGCGCTTTGACGGCGCAGCGCACGAGGCAACAGTATTCTGCAACGGAAAGCGTGTCGGATATCACGCCTGCGGCTACACGGCGTTTTCAGTTGATATAACGGACAGCGTTAATTTCGGCGGCGAAAACATCATTGACGTTCGGCTCGACACGCGTGAGAGCCTTAACATTCCGCCGTTCGGCTTTGTCATCGACTATCTGTGCTACGGCGGACTTTACCGCGAGGTAACGCTTGAGGTAAAGGATCCCGAGTATATCAAAGAAGTTCTAATCGAGAACACCGGCCTGCACGAGCTGCGAGTGAGGATAGAAAGCGAATGCGAAAGCGTTGCTACCGATATCGTTGACGGCAGCGGCAAGGTCATTGCCTCGGCCTGCGGCAAGGCGTTTGAGCTGAGCGTTCCGAATGCACGGCTTTGGAGCTTGGACTCCCCTGCTCTGCACACGGCGCGTGTTCGCGCAATGCGCGGCGGCGAGGTCGTTGATGAAAAGAGCCTGCGTTTCGGATTCAGAACCGTTAGATTTGAAAACGACGGATTTTATCTCAACGGTCAGAGGATAAAGCTGCGCGGCCTTAACAGGCACCAGTCATACGCCTATGTCGGCTACGCCATGCCGAAGTCTGTGCAGGAGCTTGACGCCGAGATACTCAAAAACGAGCTTGGTGTGAACGCCGTGCGCACATCGCACTATCCGCAATCGCAGCACTTTATATCGCGCTGCGACGAGCTTGGACTTTTGGTGTTTACCGAAATCCCCGGCTGGCAGCATATCGGCGATGAGGATTGGAAGCAGCAGGCCGTTAAAAACACCGAGGAAATGGTGCGGCAGTATATGCACCATCCGTCGATCATGCTGTGGGGCGTCAGGATAAACGAATCGCAGGACTGCGACGAGCTTTACAGAAGAACAAACGCCGTTGCGCACACGCTTGACTCCGGCCGCCAGACGAGTGGTGTCAGATACCTTGAAAAAAGCCATCTGCTTGAGGACGTTTACGCATACAATGACTTTTCGCACACCGGCGATAACGCCGGTTTGAAAGCTAAAAAGAACGTGACGAGCAAGAAGCACAGGCCTTACTTCGTTTCCGAGTGCAACGGGCACATGTTCCCGACAAAGCCCTTTGACGATGAGCGACACAGACTCAGCCACGCGCTCAGGCACGCTAAGGTGCTCGACGCGATGTATGCCGCCGACGATATCTGCGGCATATTCCCGTGGTGCATGTTTGACTACAACACGCATCAGGACTTTGGCAGCGGCGACGGGATATGCTACCACGGCGTTATGGACATGTTCCGCAACCCGAAGCTCGCGGCCGCGGTTTACGCAAGCCAGAGCGACAACGTTCCCTGCTGCGTTGTCTCCTCGTCCATGGATATCGGCGAGCACCCGGCAGGCGATATCGGCAAGGTCTATGTTTTCACCAACGCAGACAGCGTGAAGCTTTATAAGGACGGCGTTTTTGTCCGCGAGTTTTTCCCCGGGAAAGACGAATATCCCGCTCTCCCCCATCCACCGGTCATCATCGACGATTTCATCGGCGAGCTGCTTATAACGCAGGAGGGCTTTGACGAGAAGACGGCGGACACGGTCAAGGAATGCCTGCTTGCCGTTGCCAAATCCGGTCCGAGCGCGCTTCCGCCGAAAATTCTTGCAAAGTTTGCGCGGCTCATGCTCACAAAGGGCTTTAAATTCTCCGACGGCGTTGAGCTTTACGGCAAATACGTCGGCAACTGGGGCGGCGAGGCAACAAAATGGCGCTTTGACGCGATAAGAGACGGCGAGGTCATAAAAAGCGTGACTCGCTCGCCGGGCCAGAAGGTTCACCTCGAGGTAATCCCGAGCAAAACCGAGCTTTCCGAGGGCGGCACATATGACGCTGCCGCAGTGCGCATCCGCGCGCTTGACGAATACGGCAACCTCGCTCCGTATTGGCAGGAACCCGTCGTTTTTAAATGCAGCGGCGCGCTTGAGCTTATAGGCCCCGAGATAATCTCCCTCAAGGGCGGCTCCGGCGGATGCTATGTCAAAACCATCGGCAAAGCCGGAAAAGCTGCGCTGAGCGTAAACGATATTGAAATTGAATTTAATATAGATATGTAAATCACGGAGGATATGACCATGAAGAGAAAAGTTTCTGTTATCGGCCTGCTGCTTGCGCTGCTTATGATACTCGGCGCATGCGGCGGCGCAGAAGATAAGCCCAATGTCGGCGCTGCCGAAACTCCGCAGCCGACAGCGGAGCCTACGCAGCAGCCCACCGGCCCGGGAGTTGCCGCCACAGGCACACCTGCCGTTACCAAGGGCAAGCTCATATATACAATGGATTACGATCTCGGCATTCTCGACGGCAGCGGAGAGAGCGGCTGGCTTGTAACCTCGTGGCTGGCCAAGGGCTACGGAACGCGTTACTATGCAATAAACCCCGTCACCGGTCAGGTCGTTGAGGGCGAAGAGGGCGCAGAGGTCGTGCTTTGCGCAAACGGCCTTGTGCGCTTTGTCTGGAAGGACGCAGACGGCAACGAGGTATCCGCCGACACTGTGTACTTCATAGACGGCGAGCCGAAAACCTTTGATCTTTATGCCCAGATCTATGGTCTTGATGGCGTGCTCAAGGAAGAACGCAAGATATTAAGCTGGACTCAGACATCGGAGGATCCGTATTTCACCGTAGTGCTGCCGGAAATGAACAATATAATTTCCGAGCTTGGCGGCGGAAGCATTGCCGGCAATGAGCTTGTTCTCACCGTGACCGACGATAACGGCGACGCAGTCGTTCTCGGCCTTGACGGAGAAGAACTTATAAGACTCGCCGGCGTTGACGCATCGGAGGTTTACGCATATTCAAGCTCCGACGGAAGCTTTGTTTCCGTTTACCGTCCCGACAGCGACCAGACCGAGTTTTACCGCTTTTAAGGAGGCGAGCCTGTGAAGAGACGACTTCTTGCCGTTTTTTTGGCGCTTGTGATGGCGCTCGCGCTGCTGCCGGCTTCCGCTTTTGCGGCATCGGACATTCCATCCGACTATGTGCCAATCTATACTTTGGCAGACCTTAAAGAGAACATCGGCAGCGGCTATTACCTGCTGATGAACGATATAGACGCAAGCAAAGAGGACATTGCATACGACACGCTTAACAACGCAGCCTGCGGCACTTTGCCTAAAGGCGGAGTTGTTAACGGCAACGGCCACACTATATATAATCTCAAAAGCACGCTCATTGAGAAAAACTTAGGCACCATCAAGAATCTTAATGTTACCGTAATAAGCACCGATGAAGATAACGATGTTTTTGGCACTGACAGCGGCATTTGCGGCATTGCTTATTACAACTCATATGGTGATGACACTGGCCTTATTGAAAACTGCAATGTCAGCATGACAGTACGGCGCAGTTTTGATAAGCTCAACATAGGATTCATAACATGCGGTATTGCGAGAGGCTGCGGCTCGATAAGAAACTGCATCGTAGACCTGGATATCGACTTAAAATACACCGGCACGAATAAAGACAGCGATATCAGCGTTGCCGGCATAGGCGATGACAGCCGCTTTGCCGATATTGACAGCTGCCTTGTGATGGGCTCGGTTAATATTCAGACGCCCGGTTATGCACGTTTGGCAGGCATAAGCGACGAAGACTCCAAAAACTCCGCCAACGCCCTTGAAAAGGCCAATGTTGAATGCACAAGCACTTACCGAAGCGCGTATGATTTCTTCACGCTCAGCAGCGCCAGCAGCGCTCGCAATTCCGGCGGTCAAAGCATCAATAACAGAGTCGCGGACGATCTTGAAGTAAACTATACCTTTAACGACAGAGTCGTTCTTGACGGAAAGCCCGATGCCGAGAGCAAGCTCTATACCCTTGCAAGCCGCGACAGTATTCTCAATGACTGGGATATTTCCGACGTTCCCTCCGAGATTCCGCCGGAAAAGCCCGAACCGGGAGATAATACGCCCGTTACCGTTGACTTCAATTTTGAGGGCAACGTCGGTCACACGCAGTCATGGCAATTTGAATACTCTGACGACTACTTCTATGCGCAGGACGATGGCTACGGCTATAACGCAAAGCTTGCAAAAGCCTCACTGTGCCTTGAGATGACGACCTTCTCGACAAATGCTAACACCACATGGCGCGGTAATGGCGACGCCACGGCACTCAGCCGAACCGAAAATGTCCGTGAACTTCTTAATAAGCTGAATTTCAGCTCGCTTAAGTATGTTAACTACGACGTTCCGCTTGATGATACATCGGACAAGGTCGCCTATACCCTTGCAATGAAGTATATCACCAACAAAAACGGCGGCACTGACACGCTGATTGCCATTCCCATTCGCGGCGGCGGCTACGGCGGAGAATGGGCAAGCAACTTCAACGTGTACAACAGCGAGGAAAAGCTCAGCCGCAATCATTACGGCTTCCAGACTGCCGCCAACGGCGTTCTGAGCGGTCTGAGCGACTATGTTCAGAGCCACGAGATCAAGGGTGACCTGAAGATATGGGCAGTCGGCTTCAGCCGCGGAGCTGCCGTTGCAAATCTTCTGGGTCGTGCGCTGAACAATGCAACCATCGGCGGTATAAAGCCCAACGTTGTGGACATGTACGTCTACACATTCGCGACTCCGGCAGGCGCATCCCACGATTCGGCAGAAACATTTTTTGACCCTAACATTTATAACATTGTAAGCCCTGTCGATTTGGTTCCGCGTGTTGCTCCCACGGCATGGGGCTTTACGCGGTACGGAACAACGCTGTCGCTTCCCTACGATAAAAACAACAAGCTGTGGGATAAATTTGAGGAGATCTCCGGAATATTTACCCGAGAAATCAAACCCTCTCAGCGCACATTTTTGGATAGGTTCTGCGAGGTAGCCTTCACAAACGGTCCCGGCGGCAGCTCCGCATTCGGAAAAGTTCTCTACACAGATGTCCAGCAGGATATAATGGACTTCACCGGAAGCGAGCTCGGTACCCCTCCCGGCTCTCCTTTTGAAAAGAGCGACACTTTAAGGTGCGTGCTCTCAAACAGCGCACTCAAGAAAGTGCTCAGTTGTGCACTGTTAAATTATACGCTGATCCCCTATGCTCTTATGAATCTCAACACGCTCGGACTTGCCCACTATCCCGAGCACTACCTTGCGCATCTTGAAGTTGACAATTTGCAGAGCGAAGACGATTTCGTAAGCTCCTATCACGCACGCACCGTCCTGGTGTATCCGCCTGCGGATAAGCAGCTTAAATCCTATGACATCAAGGTCGATTTCTGGAATGCAAAGGGGCAGTCGGCTGGCAGCTATGCAAACGGCGCATGCAGCAGCGGAGAGGTTTCCGTTGAGCTTACTGACATTGGACTGATCGCGAGCCTGCCCGAGGGCGCAGAGTACAGCTTTACCGTTTCTGGTGCGGATGCCGGCAACGTCGGTGCAAAGATATATTCCTACGACGGCGCGGACATTGAGCCTGCGCGCACCGTGGATTTTGAGGCTCTCCCCTCATCCGACGGCAATGCCTGTACGGTTTTCGTGCCCGAGGATATCTACAGCGACTACTACGCGCAGGACTCCGACGGAAACATATACGAGCCGGACAGCGACAGCGACTACCCCGACGAGCCGGACGAGCCGGATGAACCGTACATAAACAACTTCACCGACGTTCACGAGGGATCTTTCTATTACGATGCCGTTCTGTGGGCGGTAAACGCCGGCATTACAAACGGCACAACGGACACGACATTCAGTCCGAACGCAAGCTGCACCCGTGCCCAGGTCGTAACCTTCCTGTGGCGAGCAGCCGGATGCCCCGAGCCTGAATCATCTGTCTGCCAATTTGTCGATGTTCCAAAAGGCAGCTTTTACTACAAGGCCGTTATGTGGGCCGCCGAAGAAGGCATCACAACAGGCGTCACCGCCGATCACTTCCAGCCCGGCGCAACCGTTACCCGTGCTCAGGTTGTGACCTTCCTCTGGCGCTGGGATCTGTGCCCGAAGGTGAGCAGCTCGAGCGGCTTTGCCGATGTTTCCAAACACGCTTTCTACACCGATGCCGTTGATTGGGCGGTCGAGTACGGCATAACCAAAGGCACGACGGCAAAGACGTTTTCTCCGAACGATAAGTGCATGCGCTCGCAGATAGTCACCTTCCTCTACCGCTATTTTGTGGTCGATTAGAAACAAGGTATATGCAATTACACGGTGCAGTTTTTCAGACTGCACCGTGTTTTTTAGCAGCAATGTAAAATTTATATATACGCCGCCATAATGGCGGCAGCTGTGCTATAATGATTTTATGACATACAGAAAGTTAGGCGAACACTATGTGGATACTCTTCGCGTTCGGCTCGGCACTGTTTGCCGGTCTGACATCCGTTCTCGCAAAGTGCGGAATCAAAAAGACCGATTCCGACGCAGCCACGGCAACACGTACAATAGTTGTGCTGATTTTCTCGTGGCTTATGGTTTGGATAGTCGGGTCGGCTCCGACCATCACCGGGCTGAGCACAAAAACGTGGGTCTTCCTCATCCTGTCCGGCATTGCGACCGGCGCATCGTGGCTTTGCTATTTCAGAGCGCTGCAGCTTGGCGACGTGAACAAGGTCGTGCCGATAGACAAGTCCTCAACGATACTCACCATAATTCTGGCACTGATCTTCCTCGGCGAGCCTATCTCGTGGCTTAAAGCTGCTGCCGTTGTCCTCATCGGCATCGGTACGTTCATGATGATCGAAAAGAAAGCAGATACCGAGCAAAAGCAGGAGAAGAAGAGCTGGCTGCTGTATGCCGTGCTGTCGGCAGTGTTTGCGTCGCTGACCTCGATCCTCGGCAAGATCGGAATTGACGGCGTTGAGTCAAACCTCGGAACGGCTATACGCACAGGCGTTGTGCTCGTCATGGCGTGGCTTATCGTGTTCGTAAAGGGCAAGCAGCATACGCTAAAGGATATTCCCAAAAACGAGCTGGGCTTTATCTGTCTTTCGGGACTGGCTACCGGCGGCTCGTGGCTGTGCTACTACAAAGCGCTCCAGGACGGCCTTGCAAGCGTGGTCGTTCCCATCGACAAGCTGAGTATTCTTGTTTCGATCGGCTTCTCGGCGCTGGTTTTCAAGGAGCGGCTTTCGAAAAAAGCAGCCTTCGGCCTTGTGCTCATAGTCGGCGGAACGCTTATGATGCTGATTTAAGCTCACGCCCTAATAAAATCATTGTTGTCTCCTCATTGCAATTATAATCACGGAGGATATGAAAGGAATATCTTGAGCTTTGCCTTGCCGGAGAATCGACCATTGTTCCGCGAAAGGAAATGCTGGCCAAAAAGCAGGAGCGGCTGCGCCAGACGATCAAGGAGCTTGAGGACAGCATTGCATATATCGACTGGAAGCAGAATTTCTATGACGAGGTGCTGTCCGGAAAGCGTCCGTATGTCAGCAACCTTATACGAACCGAAAATGACTGAGAAAATAAGCTGCCGCAGGTAAAAGATGCAATATAAAAATCACCGGGAAAAGCTCTTGGCTTTTCCCGGTGATCTTTTTCCATGGAGCTGGTGGTGAGAATCGAACTCACAACCTTCTCATTACGAGTGAGATGCTCTACCATTGAGCCACACCAGCAAAGGACATTACGCATTTTAGCACATGGCGGCGATAAAGTCAAACAAAAAAAGTTATAACTGCTCGTTATTGCTCAAATTTGTAAGTCATTATGCTGACAATTTATGTTTATAAAAAATATAAGAATTTCAGCACTTTTTCAATGCTACAAAACAGTCGCAAACCGTTTACATAATTATTTCAAAAAATTATTTTGCAAATAGTTATCAACATTTTCAACAGAGTTTCCAACACTGAATAATCATTGAATTTCAGTATTTAGCGCCGATATGTAAAATTATGTAGAGTCCTGAAGTCGAATTTTGTTACATTTTGAAAACATCATTTTGTTTACATAAGTCCATTTTTGTTAAGAGATTGAAACTCTTTGCCACCGACGATAATATGGTCAAGTAATTTTATATCGACAAGCTCCAAAGCTTTCTTCACAAGCCGGGTGCAGTACTCATCCTCCTTCGACGGAAGCGGCAGCGCACCGGGGTGGTTATGGGCGATTATAACGGCGGCAGCGTTGCTTTTAATGGCCGCCTCAACAAGCATTCTTATGCCGACCTCGGTTGCGTTCACAACGCCGCGGCTTATCTCCTTGCAGGCTATTATTCCGTTAGAGGAGTTAAGCAGCAGCGCATAGCATATCTCATTTACCTCGTACATGAACTTGGCGACAAAATATGCGCCGGCATCCTCGCTGCGGCGGATGACCTTTGTCGGCAGACTTTTTGTAAGCAGATAGCGGCGGCTGACCTCGGGAATGAGCTTTATGAGCGTCGCGGCGTTCTCTCCTATCCCGTCAACACGCATAAGCTCCTCGTGCTTTGCCTCGAAAACCGCGGCGAGCGAGCCGAACTGCTTTAAAAGCCTGTGCGCAAGCTCATTTGTGTCCTTGCGCGGAACGGCGTAGAAAAGCAGCATCTCAAGTGCGTTATGATCGTTAAAGCCATCCAGCCCGGCCTCGACGAAGCGGCTTTTCATCCGCTCCCTGTGTCCGTCGTGTACGCCCATATGCCCTCTCCTTACAGCTCCATATTCGCGTAAGCGTTGAGATCCCAGCCGGCAGTGTTCCCGGCGAGATACTCATAATAGCCCTGACAGCCTATCATTGCCGCATTATCGCCGCAAAGCTTCAGCGGCGGAACAAACAGCTCGCAGCAGTTTTTCTCGGCGGCAGCTTTGAAATCGGCACGGATACGCGAATTTGCCGCCACACCGCCGGCAATGGCGATTTTTTTATAACCGAGCTCCTTTGCAGCCATCATTGTGCGCGGCACGAGCGCGTCGCTAACTGCGGCCGTGAAGGATGCCGCAAGCGAGGCTCTGTCCAACTCCTCGCCCTTCTGCTCGGCATTGTGTACGATGTTTATAACGGCAGTCTTAAGGCCGGAGAAGCTCATTTCATAGGGATGCCCCTCAATATGCGTGCGCGGCAGGTGATATTTCTTATCGTCGCCGCCCTGTGAGAGATCGTCAATGGGCTTGCCGCCGGGATACGGCAGACCGAGCACGCGCGCGGTTTTGTCAAAGCACTCGCCTGCCGCATCATCGCGCGTTGCACCGATTACCTTTAGATCCGTATAGCTGCGAACGTCGATTATAAGCGTATTGCCGCCGGATATTGCAAGGCACAGAAACGGAGGCTCAAGCTCGGGATATGCTATGTAGTTTGCCGCAACATGGCCTTTTATATGGTGCACGGGAATGAGCGGAACACCCAGGCTCATAGCAGCGGCCTTGGCAAAGTTAAGGCCAACAAGCACCGTTCCGATAAGGCCGGGAGCGTACGTTGCCGCAACGGCGTCGATATCGCTTTTTTCTATTCCGGCTGCCTGCACGGCGCGCTCGGCAAGGCGCGATATGACCTCAACGTGGCTTCTCGACGCTATCTCCGGCACTACGCCGCCGTAAATTGCGTGCAGATCTGCCTGCGAGAATATCTGATCCGTAAGCACATTTCTGCCGTTTTCAACGACGGCGACGGCGGTCTCATCGCAGGATGATTCAAAGGCAAGTATTTTCATTTCTCTTCCTCACTTAGAAAACAAGTCATCAAAACGGCATCCTCCTTCGGCAGGCTGTAGTATCCCTTTCGCCGCCCTACCTCGACGTAGCCGTGTTTTTTATATAAGCTCTGCGCCGGCACATTGCCAAGGCGCACCTCGAGCGTCAAAAAGCTGAGCTTCTCGGCCTCGGCTCGTGCGCGAAGTTCGTCAAGCAGCATATCCGCTATTCCCTCGCGCCGCCTGTCCGGCGACACGGCGACATTGGATATATACCCCTCGTCAAGGACGTACATAAGGCCGACATAGCCCACAGCCCTGCCCTCTTCGTCCTCGGCGGCAAGAAAAACATGCATGGAGTCCGTCAGCTGAGCCGTAAGCTGCTCGCGCGTCCACGGCAGCGAAAAGCACTGCTGCTCGATGCGCAGGATATCGTCAATGTGCTCGGCTCTTGTATCGACAATGCGCACCATCACATATTCTCCTCGCGCAGCTCGTCAATGACGGCGAGAGTCTCATCCTCAATGCGCAGAACGCACTTTTTCCAGCCTATCGGCAGCGTCGGCGGATAGATATCCTCATCGGCAAGGCACATTATGCGCTCGTCCATATCCTGATATTCGTCCGACAGCTTCTGCGCCTGAAGCGCCGTCATACACAACACTACATCGCAGCGTTCGATAAGCTCGCGCGTTACCGGCACAGGATAGCCGTGCGGCAGCCTTATATCGAGCGCTTCGCAGCACTTTTTCACACGCGGATTTATCTCATCCCTAACGTCGATCCCTGCCGAATACGCCATGACCTCCGGGCAGTAATCGCTCTTTGACGAGTTGAACACCGCTTCGGCGACGAGCGACATGCTGTTATCATCGCACACAAACAGTATACTTTTTACGTCAATGCCGCCAAAGCCGTAAAGCTCGGACTGGCGCTCGTCCCAGCGCTCAAGGCTGCGGTCGCCGGCCTGGCTTTCGATATGGTGCGTAAGCTCATGATGAAGCGTGCTCTTTAAGCGCCGGCGGAATGTCTCGTCGTCCATGTCGCCGTAAAGTTCGACAAACGAGCCGTAGTACAGCTCTATATGCCGTCCCATTTTATCGCGGAAATACATGCCGAGGGTGTATCTTCCGTCGTCGCTGCGCACGGCATCCTCGACGAAGCTGACTCCGCCGTTTAAGTTTTTGAATATCTCCTCGGGCAGCTCGTCAACAAGATCGTCGAGAACGTCCCCGGCTTGTTCATATGTCAGCATCAGTGCGCCTCCGCCCAGCTGTGTCCGATTTTTGCATCGACCGTGAGCGGTACGCTGAGCTTGGCAGCGCCGCTCATTTCCTCACGCAGAATGTCAGCAACAGTCTGCGCCTCAGCCTCGGGGCATTCGCATATAAGCTCGTCATGCACCTGCAAAATGAGTTTTGCCTTGAGTCCCTCGGCTTTGAGCCTGTTATACACATTCACCATTGCAAGCTTAATTATATCCGCCGCAGTGCCCTGGATCGGCATATTCAGCGCAACGCGCTCTCCGAACGATCTTGTATTGAAATTCGATGATTTAAGCTCCGGCAGATCGCGGCGGCGCGAATAGATCGTCGTAACATACCCGTCCTGCTTTGCCTTTTCGACGATGGACTTCATATAATCGCGCACACCGTCGTATTTATTTAAATACGCATCCATATACGCCTTTGCCTCGCCTTGAGTTACGCCGATATCCTGCGCAAGCGACCACGGCGATATGCCGTAGACTATACCGAAGTTTACGGCCTTTGCGCGGCTGCGCTGCAAGGACGTTACCTCATCGACAGGCGTATTGAACACCTGCGAGGCCGTGACAGTGTGGATATCCTCGCCGCTTAAAAACGCAGCACGCATGTGCTCATCGCCGGATATATGCGCAAGCAACCTCAGCTCTATCTGACTGTAGTCGGCATCGACAAGGACATTGCCCTTAGATGCAATGAACATCTCGCGGATATGACTTCCAAGCTCTTTGCGGATCGGTATGTTCTGAAGATTCGGGTCGGTGCTTGACAGTCGGCCGGTCGCCGTAACGGTCATCTGGAACTTAGTTCTTATCCTGCCGTCCGGGTCAATGAGCTTCAAAAGTCCATCAGCATAGGTGCTCTTGAGCTTTGTTAGCATGCGGTAATCGAGGATCATGTTTACTATCGGGTGCTTGCCGCGCAGCTTTTCAAGCACATCGGCATTTGTGCTCCAGCCGGTTTTTGTTTTTTTGCCTGCCGGGAGCATGAGCTTATCGAAAAGCACTTCACCAAGCTGCTTGGGCGAATTGATGTTGAACTCACACCCGGCATGCTCGTATATGGCGCTTTCAAGCTGCGCGATCGTGCCGGTCAGGCTTTCGCCAAAGCTCACGAGTGCCGCCTTATCTATCATAAAGCCCTGCTCCTGCATATCGGCCAGAACGCGGCACAAAGGCATTTCTATCTCGTAAAAGAGCTTCGTCATGCCGAACTCTTCAAGCTTTTTCTCGGTCACCGGGCGCAGTCTGTACACTGCTTCCGCTCCGTCGAGCTCCGCGCCGCAATAGCCCATGCTGAGCCTGCCGAGGCTGTAATCTCCGGCAGTTGCATCAAGCAGGTAGCCTGCAAGCGCCGTATCGTATACAAAGCCGTCAAGCGGCAGCTTCTCGGCAATGAGCTGTGTCATCAGGTTCTTTACATTGTGCGACATCTTCTTCACATCGCCGGAAAACACAAAGCTCAGAAGCCTTGAATAGTCGTCTCCGAGGCTGCTCCAGCGCGCGAGGTACACGGCCTTGCCGTCGCATATCTCAATGCTGTCAAAGCTCTCGTCAGCCGTTACGGCGATCTCGTCAGCGTTCCGAACGGCATTCACTATCTCGTCAAACGAGGCGTCTTCAACATGAGCAATGCGCTCTGTCATTGCCTTCTGCGCGCTCTCGGTGCTTTCGCTCACGCCCCATTTTTCGATAAATTTATTAAATCCGAGCTTTTTGAGCACATCGTACAGCTCTGGCTTATAGTCCTCGCTCCACTTCGCATCCTCGGGCGCAAACTCTATCGGTGCATCGGCGTGTATCGTTGCAAGCTCATAGGATAAAAAGGCGCTCTCCCTGCCTTCTCGCAGTTTTTTGCGCATGCCCTCTTTTACATCTATGGTGTCAAGCTCGGCATAAATGGTTTCAATATCTTTATACTTCTGCACAAGCCCCATAGCCGTTTTTTCGCCTACTCCCGGCACGCCGGGGATGTTATCCGAGCTGTCGCCCATCAGAGCCTTGAGATCGATAATGTGCTTTGGCTCGAAGCCGTACTCGTCAAAAAACAGCTTTGGAGTATACTCGGTCGTCGTTGTCTGGCCCATACGGCTTTTGACATGGCAGACATGCGTCGTTTCACTTATAAGCTGAAAACTATCCTTATCGCCGGTAACTATGCGGCAGTCCCACCCGGCGGCGCTGCACCGCACAGCGACCGTACCGAGCAGATCATCGGCCTCGTAGCCCTCAAGCTCAAGGCGCAGGATGCCCATTGCGTCAAGCACCTGCTTGAGTATCGGCATCTGAACGGCCAGCTCCTCGGGCATGCCCTTGCGCTGAGCCTTATATCCGGCGTATCTCAAGTGCCGGAACGTCGGCGCTTTGAGATCAAACGCAACGCACACAGCCTCGGGCTTTTCATCGTCAAGCAGCTTGCGGAGTATGGCAAGGAAGCCGTACACGCCGTTTGTGGGCGTTCCGTCGGGCGCCGTGAGGGCGCGTATGCCGTAAAACGCGCGGTTTACTATGCTGTTTCCGTCAAGTATCAAAAGTTTCATCATTTCACCTCGCCGCGCAGGCGGACGGTCTCGTCTCTAAGCTGAGCCGCAAGCTCGAATTCAAGCATTTTTGCCGCGGCTTTCATTTCCTTTTCGAGCTTTTCGATAAGCTCCTTACGCTCTGACTTTGTGAGCTTCACTCCATCGGCACGGCGCAGAGTTTTCTCGCTCTCGCTTGATATCTCGATAAGCTCGCGAACACTTTTTACTATCGTTTTCGGCACGATGCCGTGCTCTGCGTTATATGCAGCCTGCTTTGCGCGGCGGCGCTCGGTTTCGTCGATCGCAAGGCGCATCGACCGCGTCACGGTATCTGCATACATGATAACCGTGCCCTCGGCATTGCGTGCCGCGCGCCCGATGGTCTGAATAAGACTCGTTTCGCTTCGAAGGAAGCCCTCCTTATCGGCATCGAGAATTGCAACAAGGCTCACCTCCGGGAGGTCAAGTCCCTCGCGCAGGAGGTTTATGCCGACAAGCACGTCAAAATCGCCAAGGCGCAGGCTGCGGATTATCTCCATACGCTCTATCGCGCCGATATCGTGGTGCATGTATCTGCACTTTATGCCGGCTGCGCCGAGGTATTCGGTAAGATCCTCAGCCATTTTCTTGGTGAGCGTCGTTACCAGAGTGCGCTGGCCTTTTTCAATGCGTATATTGATCTCGCTTATAAGATCGTCTATCTGCCCCTCTATCGGGCGCACGGAGATCTCCGGGTCGAGCAGGCCGGTCGGGCGGATTATCTGCTCGGCTATCTGCCCTGCCCTTTCGCGCTCGTAATCGCCGGGAGTTGCGGAGACATACACAGCCTGATTTATGCGCTCCTGAAATTCCTCGAATTTAAGCGGCCGGTTATCATACGCCGACGGCAGACGGAAGCCGTATTCAACCAACGACTCCTTGCGCGCGTGGTCGCCGCGGTACATTGCCCTGACCTGCGGCAGAGTGACGTGACTTTCGTCAACAAACAGGAGAAAATCCTTCGGAAAGTAATCGAGCAGCGTCATGGGAGCAGAGCCTGCCGGGCGGTTTGAGATTATGCGCGAATAGTTCTCTATGCCCGAGCAATAGCCAAGCTCCTGCATCATTTCGATATCGTAATTTGTGCGCTGCGATATGCGCTGAGCTTCAAGCAGCTTGCCGTTATCCTGAAAGTATTTCACGCGCGCGGCGCACTCGGCACGGATATCGTCGATAGCGCGCGCCATTTTGTCACGGCTAACGACATAGTGGCTGGCCGGGTATATCGCAGCGTGGTTCAGATAGCGTACGGGCGCGCCGGTAACGACGTTCACCTCGCTTATTCTGTCCACCTCATCACCGAAAAACTCGACGCGGATAGCCTTATCGGTCGCATAAGCCGGGAATATCTCAACAGTATCGCCGCGGACGCGGAACATGTTTCGCTCAAATGCAATGTCATTGCGCTCGTAACGTATCTCGATGAGCTTACGCAGAAGCTCGTCAAAATTGCGCGTCTGCCCCGGACGCAGGGATATGACCATGTTTTTATAGTCGATCGGGTCGCCGAGACCGTAGATGCAAGAAACGGATGCAACAACTATAACGTCGCGCCGCTCGAACAGACTGGAGGTCGCGCTGTGGCGCAGGCGCTCGATCTCGTCGTTTATGGCGCTGTCCTTTTCAATGAAGGTATCCGTGTGCGGAATATACGCCTCGGGCTGATAATAGTCATAGTACGAGACGAAATACTCCACGGCGTTATCCGGGAAAAACTCGCGAAACTCCGAGCACAGCTGCGCCGCAAGTGTCTTATTGTGCGCCAGAACGAGCGTCGGTCGGTTTAGCTTTTCGATAACGCTCGCCATGGTGAAGGTCTTGCCCGAGCCGGTCACGCCGAGCAGCACCTGCTCATCAAGGCCGTTTTCGATGCCGCGCACGAGCGTGTTTATGGCCTCCGGCTGATCGCCCATCGGCGAATATGAAGATTTCAAAACGAATTTATCCAAATCGGGCAGCCTCCGCATAGCATTATCATTTTACCATCGGTTAACAAGGGCAAACACGCCTGACAGCGTGCCTTTTCGGCGCTTTTTGCCCTTTTCGCCTTGACGGGCGCCAGCCCGCCTGCACCTCAAAAAACAAAAATCACTCGAAAATTCATCGCTGACAGGTGCAAGGCAGTTTTGCCGGTGCAGAAATGCGGACAGACAAGGAAAGACCCGAAGAGAATACTTGCCGTATTGTCAAGGGGCTTGACGCGGTATGGGCGTATTTCTGCCCGTCAAAACCGTGTCTGACCTTGTCAACCGATGGTATTATACCACGCACATGAAAAAATCACAAGGCAGACAAGCTGCCTTGTGATAGGTTTTGGATTTGCGATCAGATCTGGTAAGATGCCCAGTCGATGTCGGGAACCTTTTCGGTCCACTTCTCGTAGACGCTGTCGCCCACGCGGTCGCACTTATGATAGTTCGTCGCTTCCTGTACGTCCTTGTAGTACCATGCGTTTTCGTTCAGGTTATCGCTCCACATGTTCATCTCGGACGTCGGCAGGAGGTCGGATACGCTCTCGGTCTGGCGATCGAGGACGCGGTTTATCATTGCGAAGGTCTCTGCACGGGTGATGTTGTTGTTCGGACGGAAGGTGCCGTCTTCATAGCCGTTTATCCAGCCGTTGCCTGCGGCAAGCTCGATGTTCTTCTGTGCCCAGTGGCCGTTGATGTCGCTGAAGGTCTTTGTGTTCACATCAAGCTTTGCAAAGCGCGCGATGATCGTTGCAAGCTCTGCACGGGTGATGCTCTTGTTCGGCTGGAAGCTGCCGTCGGTGTAGCCCTTGATGATGCCCATGTTCGTAAGCGTTGCTATCGCGCGGTTGCACCACATGCCGGCCTTAACGTCGGTGAAGTTGCCTGCGGTCGTCGTGTACTGCGTGCGTGCCTCGTCGGTCAGCAGGCGGAAGAAGATCGTTGCGACCTCTGCGCGGCTGATGTTGTTGCTCGGGCGGATGGTGCCGTCGGTGTAGCCGATGACGTAGTTGAAGTGGATCTCCTTATTGAGGACCTCAATTGCCTTGAGAACGCCGTTGACATAGGTGATCTTGTAGTTTGCGGTGACGTCCTCGCCCTTTGCGTTCTTGATGACCGCGTCGGACGCAACGTTCGGGGACTCGCCCGGCTCGCTCTGGATGCCGGTGATCTTGACGGAATCGACCTTGTCGCCGGTCGCGAGGCCTTCGACGGTGTACTTATCGCAGGTGACGGGAGCTATGCCCTCGGCGCTGCCGGCGGTGATGGTCAGAGGACGCTGCGTAATCGTCAGAACGCCGTCTGCCTTGATGATGAACTCAACGTTCTTGAAGCGCGCGTTGGTGTTCTTGAACTGGTCGGCCTTGAGGCCCATCTCGTATGTTCCGGCATTGACGCCGCTTGCGAGAGCCTTGCCGCTGAAGGTGAAGTCCTTCTCGGTGTAGCGGGAATCGCTGATCTTTACGGTGTAGTCCTTGACGCTGTGCTCGGTGCCGTCATACACGACGCTGTCGCTGTTGCCGGTGATCTCGACCGTGATCTTGTCGGTTATCGGGGGATTGACAGGGGGCATGGGGCGGCGATTGATCTTGAGCCAACCGTCTTCTACTATGACCTTGATATTCGCATAGATATCAGAGGTAACAACAAAGCCTGCTGCTGTGAGCTGCATGTAGTACGTTCCAACATCTGTGCCCTTGGCTTCTGCAACCTTGCCGTCTTTCAGGGCTACTGTTATAGGCTTATCGCCTACGTCGGTTGCATAGCCGGTGACGTTATGTTCTTTGCCGTTATAGGTAACAGTTTTGGTATTGCCGGTGATCTTGACTGTAACTTCGTCCTTGATTTTCTCGATCGTGAGAGTGCCTTCCTTCACATCAGAAACTATGTAGTACAAATTACTATCAATTTTGCCGATAAGACCTTCCTTGTCGACAAGATTACCTTTAAACTTAAACGTTACAGGATAGCTTCCAACATCCTTCTCAGTGCGAGAAGCGGAAACGCCTATGAATTCAGCATCGACTTTTACGTCTTTACCGTTATCCGCCTTGGTAATTACATCATAGCCGGAAACACTGTGATCCTTTCCGTTGTAGGTGAACTTGCCGCTATTGGATTCAAGCGTTACGTTCTTGTAGTAGTAGAAGTTGATAACATTGCCGGTTGTCTTGACTATAATTTCCTGAGAATTATTGGATACTGGAGTGTACCCGGGGATTTCCATCGGGAATTTTGTAACGACTTCATTATAAGTGAGCCCATCGATTGTATCAGTCCTTATCGGAGTCGTCTTATTACCATTCCAAATATAGTTTATCGTGCAGGTGAGTCCGGTTACAGGCTTCCACTCGCCAATGAGCGTTATGTTCGCGCCAGCAAAAGTGACGCCGGTGACTGCATCGCCTTCGCCGTTGATCTTCCAGCCGGAGAAAATGTAGCCATCAAGAGTGCCGGGATTTTGGAGGGGGCTTACTGTAGTGCCGTCAACATAGTAGGTATTATCAACGGGGCATGTGGGTGCATTTTCCGGTGCGTTTTTATATTCGTATATAATCTGATATGCCGGATTGATGATCAGCTTGCCATCGGTAGCTTTCGTTACGATGTACTTATCGCTGGTATCTTTAGCGCCTACGGTAGTACCGGTGAATGTGACATCGTAAGTGCCAGGCAGTGTTTCTGTTCTTGTTGCTGTCACGCCATTGAAAGTGATGTTAAGTTCAGTCTCTTTGGCTGTATCTTCGGTGCTGTATGCTTTATAGTCGCTAACAGTTTTTGCAGTGTTATCAAATGGGTAGGTAGCGCTATTGGCAACGAGTTCAACATTCTTATAGTAGTAGAATGTGATCACATTTGCATTTGTGTCGGTTCCGATCGTTATTGTCTTGCTGTCAGCGGAAACCGGGGTGTAGCCGGTAACGGCTGCCGGTTCTTCGGTAACTTCTGTTCCAAACGTCTGGCCATCAACTGTTTTGTCTTCTGCGACCTTATCAGTCGTTCCGTTCCAATAGTAGTGTACGGTGTAGCTGAGGTTGTCCTTGATTTTATACTGTGCGGTGTAGGTAACATCTTCTGTGACGGTTTCAGCAATCGTCGGATTCCAACCTGTGAATTCATAGCCATCGTCGGGGGTAACGGCAGGTGCTGCAGGAGTGTTGCTGCCCAGTTTTACACTGGTTGCTACATTGCCATTGGCATCCTGACCGGCAAGATTGCCATGATCGCCCTTGTTATAGGTAACGGTGCATTTCGGAGCCGTGCCCTTTACGCCGGGGACGTTAAAGTAGCAAGTCGTATCCGTACCGCCGTCGTTGAATACAAGAGTCGTTACGCCGTTGGTGGCATAATACTTATTGTCAACGAAGCCCTTAGCTGAGGTGTCGAGCTTAACGGTGTAAGTAAGGGTGTAGGTATAGGTCTTGACGCCATCCGTTTCGGATACGTCTCCGGCAGTCGGGGTCCAGGTGATGGTTCCGTTGTTAATCGTGCAGTCGGTGAGGCTTGCGTCCTGAAGCTGGATGTACTCACCCATCGGGTCGGTTACGGTAAAGCCGGAGTCAAGACCCTTTTTGATGGACTCGTAAATTTTCTCAAAGGCTTCTTTCAGCGATTTGCTGCCATCACTTGCTTCATAAGCCATACCAGATGATGCTATATTGTCTTTGAGGAAATTGCTCACAGTTTCTCCGGAGCACTGAATTATTTCATTTTGTGCACCATAGCAGACTGTATACAGATAATGTAAATCTGCTTTTAGCTTTTTTGCCGCATCCATGGTAGCATTGTATGTAGCTTGATCGCAGCTGCTGCCGTCGCCTTTTACCCTGTCATTTTCATTTGTATAGTATGTGGGTTGTCCATCAGTAAGCGCAATTGCAAATTTATTGTCCTTGGCAATGCCCTTAGCAGTACCTTCATCAAGAAGATCATCGGCGGTGAGCAGTCCGTCCTGAAGATTAGTGCCACCTTCGGCACGCATTTTGTCTATACTGTTCTTTATCGTGGCACGATTGCTGGGGTCAGAAGCATCTAACCAATATACCGTATCATATTCCCATTTAAATTTATCCCAGTTAAATGTCAATCCTTTGCCAAAATCATATGCGACCGCTCTTTTTGCAAATCCAACTAAGGCAATATAGCGCTCTTCCCCGCTATTGCCATAGTTGTCAACAAATTTCTTCGCAACTTCTTTGGCATTTTTAAGACGCTGAGACCCTTCTCCCATCGATCCCGAATTGTCAATCACAAGCACGACGGCGGATGCGCCGGGTGCAGTCGATGACGTCTTGGATTCGATCTTGAGGGTGACATCATAGGTATCATTGCCCTTTGACACTGCCGTCTTACTGTATGTTACATCAGCACCGGTAGCATTGTTTTTGTAATTTTTGGCGCTGCTGTCAGCAGTCATGTCCGCTAACCGCGTCCATGTACCGTTGTCGTACTTACCTTAGACAACGTCGGGCTCTGATGTTCCGTCCGCAAATGCCGAGAACGGCAGGAGCGTGAAGATCATGCAGATGCACATGAGAAGCGCAAGTCCGCGTTTTCTTACATTCATTATTTTTCCTCCTTTTAATTAAAAAAATCCACCGCCTGCGGCAGAGCACCACATATTGTATCGCCTGCCGCGAACGCATACTATTGCGTGGCTTTATTCTACTAAGAGTTAGCAAAAAAATCAATAGTAAATATGATTTTTAAGCGAAATTTTACATCCCGTGTCATTACATTGTGGTGACAGGTGTCGGTTTTTGGCAGTTTTTTGCGGCGCTGTGCAATTTTGGTTGTGGATTTTTTAATTCAACCCCTCGTCGGCAAAGCCGACTGCTCCCCTTAACATGGGAGCCAATGCGGTGAACGGTGATGAGATGTGGTTCTTTTCGCCTCCCCTGCCAAGGGGAGGTGGGGCAAGACGCGCAGCGGATGCCACGGTGGGGTCTTAGTGGCGTTTTTACATTGTGCCGATACATAATTTGCGTCAGCCCGACCGGTGGATGCAGGCAAAACCGATACATATTGCAACAAAGTAGCGCCTACGGCGCGGATTTATTTACACCTCATCTGCCGCAAGCGGCATCTTCCCCTCAAGCTCCGCAAGGGGAAGACAAATGGGGTGCAGACAAAGTTTTGCACTAATATAGCACAATCTAATGTATGGCGAGACGCTACGGTTTCCGCCAATGTTCCGAACCGGGCAGCCAGAGATACATATATCCGTAGGTGCGGCGAATCGCCACTAAAAAAGTCCGTTCCCTACGAGCGACCTTTGGCCGCAGCGGAGAGCTGATAGCTGATAGTTAATAGGTTTGAATTCAACCCACTCGGCAGCAAAGCCGACTGCTCCCCTTGACAGGGGGAGCCAATTAGGGGTACGGCGTACAAAAAAGCTGCCTCGCACCGATGCAGTGCGAGGCAGCTATGGTTTTTTATGCAGTTTCCGGTCGGGATGCCGGAAATATCCGTATCGGCAGGGGCGGCAGCGCGCCTCTAAAAATTCGCCATTGAAAAACGGGAGATCATGCAGGTAAATTCTGCGCGTGTTGCGCTGCCGGTCGGGTCGAGGATGCCGCCGGTGCGGCCGTTTATGATGCCGTTTACATTCGCCCAGCGCATGGCCGGGACAGCATAGGCGCTGACGGAGGCTGCGTCGCGGAAGCTGTCGGCATATGACAGGGGCGCTTTGAGCGTGCCGCCGGATACCACCTTGTCGGCATAGCGGAACAGGAACGCCGCGAGCTGCTCGCGAGTTACGGTAGCTGAGCCTGCAAAGCGAGAGTCGGTGAAGCCGTTGGCGACGCCGGCGTTATACGCCCATGTGATCGCGTTGCGGCTCCACGCTGCGGTGTTGTCGGCAAAGGGGCACTTCATGCCGCTGACCGAGGGCGAGCCTGCCATGCGGTAGAGCACCGTCACGACCTGCGCACGCGTTACGATGGCGTTCGGCGAGAAGGTGTTTGCCGTCGTGCCGTTGACAAGGCCGTTTTCGTAGGCGTAGACAAGCTCGGGGCGGTACCACGCATTGTCGGCAACGTCGGTAAACGGCAACGGCGCGTACAGCTCGCCAGACTGCTTCGAGGTCATGTAGTCTGACGGGATGCTCAGCATCCAGGACATGCCCAGCTCGCCGTAGTGCGCGCTCATGATGCCGACGATGTTATAAAGAAGCGTGGCGGTCTCGTCCGGGCAGGCCGAGACGAGCTTCATGAGCATCTTGACCAGTGGCCGCACCATCTCTTTGACCTGCTGGGCGTTATACTCGGTGATGCCGGCTGCGCGCATGGTGTCGAGCAGGATATCCGCAACGACGGTCACGGCGCTGTCCTCGCCCTTCATCAGCGACGAGATCAGGCGCGCCATGTTATCCCTTGCGTTTTCCGCAAGGCTCTGCTTGACGGTCTCCCACTGGTCGGGATAGGTTCCGATCAGCGGTAGGACAAGCTCCTGAATATCGTCCTGCGCGGCATAGACCTCGGCACGGGTGGTGAACACCTCGGTGAAGAGCTTCTCGACGAATTTATCGAGAAACTCGCCCTGAGTCATAACATCGCCGCGGATGCCGGAGATGATCTTGTCGGCAGTCGCGCCGGGGGTAACGGTGACATATTTGAAGTCGTCGATGCGGTATTTGCCGGCGTTTTCAAAGGTTGAGAACACCTTGAGCATGCTATCCTTGAGCTGCGAATAGTTTGAGTCGAGCTTTGCCGACGGCATGACGTGGTCAACGCCGTAGCGCGCAAAGCCCATGCACTCGGGCGCTACGCGAACGACGAGGTCGTTGTAGTTAATGACGTTGTGGATGTTCTCATAGATTCTGCCGCCGACCTTGGAAGCATCGGCTCCCATGGGTGCCTCGAAGGTGTAGATATACATATCCTTCGGAGAGAGGGTGACGTTTTTGCCGACGGAAGCGCCGGAGAGATACATGTCGTCAAGTGCACCTCCGAGCAGGTTTGCACCTGCCGCTCCGCGGCTGTAGCCGGTGCACCAGAGCTTGATCTTGCCGCTTATCTCGCTGTGCTTTGCAAGGTAGGTCTGAAGAAACGCAAGCGCCTTTTCGCGGCAGATGGCAAAGCCGGTGTGCTCGCCATCGAGGCCGACGTTCAGATCCCCTGCCCACTCGGCATAGTAGCCGCAGCCGCGCAGGCCAACGGCAATGACAGTGTACTTCTCGCCGTTTACGCGGATCTCTTTGTTTGCGATACCAACGCCGAAGGTGTTGCGTCCCGGACGATTCGTGAAGTCGGCATTCGCCTCGAAGTCCTCAAAACCGATCTGATCGAAGAAATCCTCGAGGTTTGCCGGGCCTTCCCTGTATCGCTCGGGGTTGGCGACGTTTCCGGCGGCAAGGCACATCGCCATTGTCACGGCGGCAAGGTCCTGCCTGTACTTATACGCAGTTTCGGTAAAGTAACCGTCACTGTAGGTAAACGGACACGGGTGATCCGTCTCCATGTCGTCATGTCCGGCATTGAACATGACGGTGCCTGTGATGGTATCGTAGCCGTTATCCGCCGCAAACACCGACATTGGCGCTATTGAGACGAGCAGTACGAGTACCAGCACGATGCTGAGTGCTCTTTTCATTTTTCTTCCTCCATTTTATATTTTTCTTCCTCTTTTTCTATAATTGCAAACATAACCGTCAAAAGTCCCGCCTCCGGGAACGGGCAGAATATGCCGGGGTTCGTCATGCTCATCATGCCGATGCCCATGTAGGAGAGCGCAAAGATGACGATGCGCATACGCTTCTTGCCTGCCCACAACATTTTAAGCCGCGAGAAAATCATCCAGCCGTAGGCCAGAACGCCGACAAGCCCCATCGAGCTTATGACCTGGATAACGGCATTATGATAGAACATAAGACTTCCGGGAACGTATGCCTTAAATATACCGACATCCTTCATGTTGGCTATGCCGATGCCGAATATGGGATGCGACAGGAAATTCTCAATTCCGAGCTTTATAAACTCAATACGCGTTTTATCTCCGACCGCCGCATTTTCAATGCGTGCGGCATACAGCTGCGGCAAAAATGTGATCGCAAGCACGGTAATCACTACAATAGGCACACCGAAAAGCCAATTATAAAACCGGCGGTGCTTTTTGTTTTTAATATAAATGTATGCAAGGCACACAAGGAGCAGAAACGAGCCGAACAGAAGTCCGCTGCGCGAGCCTGTCATTATCATTGCAATGTACATAAGCACGGTGCCGATAAGATACAGATTGCTGCGGCGGACAAGGATGCATATCATGGGTATGACCATGAGGAAAACGCTTGTGACAAAGTTGCGCTGCTTGAAAAACAGCACTCCGCCTTTCTCTATAAATTTATCCAGGTTCTGAATATAAAATCCAAGGACCACGACAACGAACAAAAGTCCTCCGGTGTACAGGATTCGGGCAACGCGCTCGACGCGGTCATAGCTGCACTCATTCTCGAGCCGCGATCGGAAGATCAGATAGAGCACAAACTGACCGAGGCCGAGACCGAGAGTGTAGTAAAGCCCAATAGGCTCAAAGTAATCATCTGCGGATATTACTCCGACACCTCCGATGATAAGCGCCGCCGAAACGGCAATATAGGGATATGTGAGCTTGCCGAAAACGATTTTTCGGCGGTAATAAATAAGGTTAAACAAAAGCGCGAGGGCAAACGGCACTATCGCATACCACATGTACTGCGTAAGCACGGAAAAATCCTTGTAGTACGACACTGAAGTCAGAAGTGTGAACATGACGGTCGGAATGATGGACAGAAGATCATCCGAAAATATCATGAACAAAACGCATAGGAACACATAAAAATACATGCACTCAAGCGCCGCATCGCAGAACACTGCGACAAATTCCGTCAGCAGCAGAAACGGCAGATAATACTTGCTGTTCCAGACCGCTTCGGCAGCCGTCTGCCCTTTTTTGAATAGTGTTTTAAGCATGGATACCTCGCTGGTTTTCAAATATGCCGGCAAGCTTTGCGTAAAGCTCATCCGGCTTTACGGGCTTTATGATATAGCCCGAGAAATCGCTCAAAGCTCCGCCCTGCTCGTTTATAAACGCATCGGCCGTCATCGCGAGCACCGGCACCGTCGGCCCGTATCGCTTGCCGGAGGCACGGATGCGCGAGACAGCCTCGATGCCGTTCATCTCCGGCATCTGGATGTCCATAAGGATGCAGTCGTAATAATAATCGGGCTTTGAGGCAAAAAGCTCTGTCGCTTCCCTGCCGTTTTCGGCGCAATCGACGACGGCTCCGTGCCGCTCGAGCAGGCGGCAGGTGATGGTTGTGTTGATGGCAACGTCATCTACGACCATTATCCTGCGTCCGCTTATCGCAGAGCAGTTAACCGCCTCGGTTTTCTTGACCGCGGCTTTGCCGAGCGAATACGGGATATCGACATAAAACGTCGTGCCCTCGCCGAGTCTGCTGCGAACGGATATGCTGCCGCCCTGGAGATCGATCATGCTCTTGCATATTGCCATTCCGAGGCCGCTTCCGGCCGCCCGGCCGCCGTTTTCGCTCATTTCCTGCGTGTACGGCTCAAACAGATGGCCAATAAACTCCTCGCTTATGCCGACTCCTGTGTCGGCAACCTCAAGATGCAGGATAGACGATTTTTCATTCATCTGCTTCTGCGAGGCAAAAATCGTTACTCTGCCGCCGGATCTTGTGAATTTATTTGCGTTAGACAAAAGGTTGTTTAGAATTTTCCTGAGCGATATCTCGTCGCCGATAACATCGGGACTTGTCACGGCGTCGGAATTTATAGTAAGCCTTATGCCCTTTGTGCTCATCGTTGCACCGAACACGGAATAGACCTCGTCTAGCACCGACGAGATGTTGAACGGCTTTGCATTTATCTCGTACTTGCTGCTTTCGATCTTGCTCATGTCCATGATATTGTTCAGCAGGCTGAGAAGATACTGGGACGACTGGTCGATCTGGTTGAGATAGTCGCGCAGCTCATCATCACGTCCCTCGCCGACCATCTCGCGTGCAAGGTATGTAAGCCCGGCTATGGAGTTCATGGGCGTGCGTATCTCATGCGACATGTGCGACAAAAACTCGCCCTTTGCACGGCTGGAGTCCTGCGCAAGCTCAACGGAATTGCGCAGAAGAAGCTGAGCGTCGATATCACTTGTTATGTCCGTTGCAACGCAGACATAGTGCGACTTCACGCCGCCCGTTACTATCGGAGAAAACGCGCACCTGAGCGTAATATCCCTGCCGTCGCCGGTCTTGAACGGTATATCGACCGTGCATCCGCCGCTGCCGTCGGATTCGGAAAGGGTCTTTATGACCTTATCCGCGGTTTCTTCATCAACGTTTTCTCTGAGCGTGCGTATAGCGGAGCGCCCCGTAAAATAGCTTGCAGGGAGTCCGAGCACCTTTTCGGTGTTTGCGCTGACAAAGCAATATTTGCTCTCGCCCTTGGGCTTTATTAAAATGACGTTCGGGATAAACGCCGTCATGCTTGAGAAAAGATGCTCGCGCTCGGCCACCTGCTTATACAATGCCGCGTTTTTGATGGCGATAGACGCTATTGCAGAAACCGTGCTCAAAAACGAAAAATCCGAATAGGTGTAGCCCACGCCCTTTTCCTTATCCGCAAGCAGCAGAAGTCCGACAACGCTGCCGCCGTCCTTGAGGGCGCAGATGCAGGATATGCCGTAGCTTGCAAAAAGCTCGCGCTCGGTGCCCCACATTGATTTATACAGGGGATCGGTTTCAAATTCCTTTATTACGATGTGGTTTTTGCCCGTGTCTTCGCCTTCAAAGTATTTTACGCACGGATGATCTGCGGCAATGGTAAACGCCGCAGGCTTAAGCGGCATCGCGCTGCACATAGGAACATACTTTCCGTTTTGCAGAAGGCATATGTAAAGCTGATTTACATGTATCTCATTTTTTATGACCTTGACAGTCTGGCGCAGAATACTGTCTATATCCAGCGTTTTGGAAACACTGTCGCTGTACTGCTTTATGCGGCTGCCCTGCCGCTCTTCATCCGAAAAAATGGAGTTGAGCAGCTTGCGGAATGAAGAGATAGCCGCATAAAGAATGATCGCCAGGAACAGGAACGCTTCGATCCCGGGATTTCCGAGGTGACCGCCGATTTTTCTGAACAGCTCAACCGTTTTCTCGAAAAACAGCGCGGCAACGCCGACGCACATTACAGCCGACACGAGCATGAGTATGCTGCTTGAAATGACCGGCGTTGTATTGAACATTCTGCGCTTATAAAGCGAGCAGATAAACAGTATGGCAAAGGCAAGGCCGAACAGAGTGTCCCACGGGAAGGTGTTGCCCGGAAGTATCTGCACGATGTTGCCGAACGCCATCAGAAAGCAGCCTATGATAAGCTCGCTCACGCCCGGCGCTTTTTTGCCCTTAGTGTCAAGTATTCTGCGGAAAAGCTTTATGATGGAGCCGACGATGAGCATGAAAAACACCGTCGGAATGCATATCTTCCAGTCCATCGCGTAGGTGAACACGGCCATGCCGCTGCCGTCAACCGACACCGTCGGCGGTGCAAGGAAGAAGCCTGTTGCCGAAACGATGAGGATTATGACCGTGCCGGCAAACCACACAAGGCGCTCAAGCCCGTTTTTTACGTTAGCGAACTGATAAACGTAGTTATACACCAGAAAAGCTATGGAGAACAGCGCAAGCAGCGAAACATAATACCAGAACTCATAGCTCGGGAAAACGTGAAGGCGCATGAACACCGTTCCGCCCGTCCACAGCACGAGGTCGCCCAGCAGCACGAGCCATGCGCGCATTTCGCGGCTGCGCTCTGCCGCACAGAAGGCAACGAACATCAGCGCAAAGCACAAAAACGCCGCAATATTTATGTATATGTATGATACATTCATATATCCGCCTCCGTATGCTGCTTTGGCTTTATTCCGCCGAGCATGGCCTTGAGCCACAGCGGATCGGGGTTGATTCGGCTTATCCTTGTTCCCTGCTTTTGCTCAAAGCTTTCGATAGTTTTATATGGCAGTATGCTTATCTGAAGCGGCTCGATATTTAGGAGCTTTTTAAGATCCTTATAGTCGCTGTCAAAATACCTGAAATAGACCGAAAGATGCTCGGTGAGCACCTGCTTTGTGACAACGTCGTTTGCTCTCGCCTCCGGCGTTACCTCAAGGTAAATGTGCAGAAACGGCGTGTTGTCCTCATCGTACTCCTTTGCCGCTATCCAGTCGCCTATGCCGAGCTTGGACATTCGTATGACCTCGGATATGGAGTTTTCGGTTATGCGCGTAAAGCCGGCTATATCTATGACCGTGGGTATGCGGTCAACATAGGTAAAGCGGGGAACGCCAGTCGCTTTATCAACCTCCGTGCATCTGTAAACATCGCCGATGCGATAGCGCATGAATGCGCCGCCGTGCAGAACGCTTATTACTATCTCGTACTTTGCGCCGGGGCAGACCTCGTCCATAAGGCAGGTCAGCGGCGTATACGCAGGGTCTGAAAGATTCCTGAGCATCTCGCTTTCGGGAATGAACTCATAAAAGCAGGAGTCCGGAAACAGCACCATGCCGCGCTGCTCCCATGTGTCGCAGCCGACGCAGGTCGACTCCGTGCCTGCCGCGACCTCAACAGGCGTTACGCCCCACGCGGCGGCAAGCTTATCCTTATAGCATTTACCGTCCGTTCCCGTGCAGGCAAAGCCCGTGATCTTAAAAAGATCGGAAGGCCTGATCTTTCTGTGCTCTTTGCGGCAATTGTATTTTGCCTTTATGTATCGCGCGGCAATGACCGGGGATATCTGCACTCCCCCACCGCCGCCCGAGGATATCTGTTTGTCAAAATTTTCGGTTATGTAGTTTGCAACGCTGCCCATGGCAAAGAAATAGTCAATGCCGCCGTTAAAGGCCATTTTGAAGCCTTTTTTCATGCGCTGGCTGAAGCTGAGGTCGGAATACTCGTCGCTGTCGGGCAGCCACTCAAAGCGCATTTCCTCGTTCATAAGGCTCGGTATAAGCCCCGTTTCATACGGAAGCGGCGCGCCGCCGTAAAGAAATCTATGCCCCGGGCGAATGTTGAAGTCGGCCTTTCCGTGGCCGGATACGAGCATCGCCATGGCCATGATATTGTGCTTGTAAGAATCGAGCATGCTGCGCGTATACGGCGCTATTTTTATCGGGCGCAGTCCGCCCTCCCATGTGGTTTCTATCCAAATTACCGGCGCTTCGGGCAATGTGTCCGGATCGCGGCGAAACAGCACCTCGGCATAATCGGCATAGCCTGTCAGCGGCATGCTGTGCAGAAACTCTTCTATGCTCTCGGGCGCGGAATTTTTGTATATGTGTCGGCCGAGGTCGGATGCGCACCATGAGTTAATCTGCTCCTGCATGAGCCTGCGCTGGATGTACATATATTCTTTTATATTAAGCTCCAGGTAGCCGCAGTATTCGTTCCATAGCTGCTGCTTGCTGAACTTCCGCAGTTTCTGTTGAAATGTCATATCTTCATCCAAAAAACTATTTTTTAAAGATCTCTTTTATTCCGGCGGATGTGGGTATGAGAAACGGAACGCGTTTTTTATACTCATCGTATCCGCCGATGGAGCGTGGGAAAAACCACTTATCCTCTGCCGACGCAAGCAGAAGGTTGAGCGCACTGTACAGCGCGGCATCCGGCCACGGAAGGGCGAAAGCATAGTGCAGCGAAGCATAAAGCCCCGCAAAAAACAGCACTCCCGGATGGCGGCACAAAGCGTAAAAGCCCTTGTCATACACCCGGCGTCCGCTATCCTGACGCACATATGCGTCCTTCACCGAAAACGAGCCGAACAGCACATACAAAAGCACGAGCAGAAACGCACCCGAAACGGCGCACCACGCGGCATCGATGCCTGAATGATCAAGCCTCAGCGCAGTTGCTGCCGCAAGCAGCACAAATCCAATGGGAAAGCACAGGCGAAGCGCTCCTTTGTGCCACACAGCGTCGTTTACATCGCCCAGCAGCATAAGCAAAAACGCCGCCGCACCGATAAGCATTACAGGCATTCTATCATGCCCACAGCTGCTGCATACTCGCGCTCGACCTCGGCGCGGTATTGCAGCGCTTTTTCCGCATCGCCGCTGCGCAGCGGCTCGGTCATGAGCTTCATCGCCTCATACAGGCCGGTCATGCCGAGCATGCCGGAGCTGCCCTTTAGCGAATGCGCGGCGTGAAAGCCCTCAAGTGCATCGTGCGCATCCAGCGCGGACATGAGCTTTAAAAAGCTCTCGTCGGCGGCAAACATATCAAGCAGGCTGTGCAGCAGCTCCTCGTCTCCGGCTACGCGCTCGATCGCGCCGGCATAGTCATATCCGCGAGCGGCGTATGCAAATCTAAGCTCAGCCATTTGCCGTCTCCTTATACTCAAATATCTCCGACGGGCGTCCGCCGGTCTTGCAGTCAAGTGTTATGTCAACCTCTCCGAGAGAGTGCATGTATTTAAGATATCTGCGCGAGGTGACCGTTGACAGGCCAAGCCCGTCGCTTATCTCGGTAAGCGGCATTTTTATGCCGACCCTTGCGCGCATGAAGCCGCGCACGGTTTCGAGCGTTGTTTTGTTTATCTTACCCGGATTCGGCACGCCGGCTACAGTCTGCTGATCGGTGTTGTAATTTCTGTGTGGGCAGAGCAGAATATCCACCTTATCCTGCGTCCAGACATGGGTGGTTTTTACAAGCTTCATTACCGTGTCAAAGCGCGCTATCGCCTTTTCAAGGCGCGCGGAGTTAAACGGCTTTAATATGTAGTCGCATATTCCGTAGCACATGGCAGAACGGATGACCTGATAATCGTCGGCCGAGGTTATCATGATCACCTGAATGTCAATATTAAATTTCCGCAGCTCGGCAAGAAACTCGATGCCGTTCATGCCGGGCATGAAATAGTCGAGCACCACAAGATCCGCACCGTCGGGCTTCTGCCGCAGATACTCAAGCGCATCGCCGCATCGGCGAAAGTCTCCCTCGAGCTTGAGCTGGGTAAATTTACCGAGCTGCTTTTCGAGGATGGAGCAGACCATAAGGTCATCCTCAACAATAATAGTTTTATACACAAAATTAGATATGAATTTTGATTATCTTTTTAGAAGTTCTTATATGCCGGTATAG
>OLGD01001312.1_pt1 | contig 38693 bp, 56 predicted proteins | sample 1605311 | NCBI WGS metagenome assembly OLGD01 (sample SAMEA3888917, study PRJEB22519) | human gut metagenome | biome: human gut; feature: human-associated habitat; material: faeces | place: Denmark | collected 2010
TGCAGCGCATGGTGTTCTTCTTTGGTCTTTGATGAGTAGGTATTTTCCGGGCCAGATCAAACAGCCAACAGCTACAGTGGCTTTTCATGTCAGCTATAAATGGTATTTCCGCCGGGAACTACTTATTATAACTGACGAAGGGTAAAGGAAAACGAACTGTCGGGATGTACGGTAATGCTCTTGATTGTGCGGCTCCAGAATTCCTTCTTTCCCGGCTTGTCAAGCTGATTGTACAGCTCCAACACTGCCCGCGCCTGCGCTACGTCTATAGGGCGCTCATCTACGCGTGATGCTGCCGACAGGGCTGCTTGCAGTTCTCTGTATTCACGCTCATACTTTTCGCGGCTAATCAGGTCTGCTATATAAATGTCCGTAAGCTTATCCATTTTACGCTTGATGGCGGCTGTATCAATGGGTGCTTGCCGTCTTGCATGCAACTCCGCATTGTACTCTTCTACTCGTATTAGAAAATGATCCAGCAGATAACGTTCCACTTTTTCCTCACGGATGTGAGAAGCAAAGTTACAGTCCCCTACGGATAAGCGGCGAGCGCAACGGTAATAATAATAATCCTTACACACATATGCGTTCATCCGATAACCGCAACAGCCACACACCAACAGGCCGCTGAAAAGATAGACCCTGCCGGTCTGCGCGTTGCGCTGAGCTCTTGTATTGAGAATCTCCTGCGCTACATCGAATACCTCCGCGTCTATAACGAGCCCGCGGTATTTTTTATTGCACAGCAGTTTGCGAAAGGTTGTAGTATCACGGAGAACGTTGTATTTCTGCGCCATATATCTTTGAGCGGCATAGATGGAGCGCACGGCAATAAACTCCCTGAAAATATCTCGCATCATGCTGGCCCCTGGTTCCACCGCCTCGAGGTGTTTGTCTGCCGTGATGGCTATACCGGGCGGCACGGATCCACTGCAAACTTCGCCTCGCGCCCTCTTGGCGTCAAATACCGCCTTTATACGTTCGGTGGCTCGCTGCGCCTCGTTCTGGTTCACGGATAACATGATATTTACCTTAAACTCGCCGCTTGGCGTTTCTGTCTCGTAGTCCTCCAGTATAGCTCGCCACGGCACCTTGCGCTTATCAAGCACGTCCTGCGCCTTGTAGTACTCTTTTACTTTGCGGCTCCAACGGTCAAGTTTGGTAAAGAGAACTATATCAACTTTACCTGCCTGCACATCGGCCAAAAGCCGCTGCAACGCTGGGCGCTTGCTTATAGGCTTCTGGCCGGACACCCCTGCGTCTGTGTAGTGACCGACGATAAGCATGCTGCGCTCTTTGGCGTATGCTTCGAGCGCTTCTTTTTGCGCTTCCAGCGATAAGCCGTGCATTTTCTGCTCCTCGGTGGAAACGCGTTCATATAATGCGGCTCGCATGGTTTACAATATCCTCTATATATGATAGAATCGGAGGCGGAGAAGCATCCACCTCTGATCCCCCTTGCGCTGCACCAACAGCCGGGGGATTTTTTACCTTAAACCCCTGCCCTTAGGCATATATTCACGCCATCCGGCGCAGGTACTGTCCACATATTCTGCAAATGTGTCACTGTCACAATACATTTCAAAAAAATCATAAAAAAATTCGGTTCGTTCTTCGGTATCGTTAAAAATCGCACGTCTATAATCTTCTTGGCCTTGCTCATACCCTTCATACCATCCACCAGACTGCGCGTCTCCATCAAAGCAAAACTCCTCAACTGCTGACTCGTATCCATCGTTCTTGCCTTCGGAATATCCGACATTGTATCCTTTGTCGTATTGGACGCTTGCTTCCGTACTTGCTCGTTCCTCCGCAGCTCTGGCCGCCTTCTTGTCTATTATATAATCATCTTCAAAAGGACCGTCGACGCAAGCTGCAACCAAATATAATATAAATCCTACGGCAAGGATTATCTCCATCACCTTACCAGACTTGTTATTCGCCATACCTCTTACAACCTCCCATCTAAAAACCCGCTTCTCATCAGTCCCGTTATCCACCCTTTATCGAGGTGCATCATATCATATACCAGCATTCCTATGACCGCCGCCATAACAATAAAAGTAAATACTGCTATTATCATTATCGTGCGTTCCAGCTTCTTTATCTTCCGTTCCCTGTACTCTAACCCTCTTTCGTATAACTGCGTCAGCGATTCCGGCTCACACACCTTATCCTCGTCCAGATCGTTCAGGCTCCTGCCCATGGCCTTCACCAGTTTGCAGACCGTATCAAACCCGGGATTTTCCGTTAAGCCCTGAAGCACGCGGTTTACCGTGGCAACGGGCACACTACTTTTGTCCGCTATCTGCTGCGCCGTCATATTACTTGCGTCCTTCATGGCGCGTAAATGTTCATATAACAACAAATAGTATCACCTTCTTCATTTATGTGTGGCGAAAAAACAAGAATGTTAGCGAATCACCTATTATGAGTATTTGATTTGAGCGGCAAAGTTGCTATTATCAATTCAGGACGGTTCACAAGATGCTTCTCCACCGTCTTAGGCGGAGGTGAGCGGCTCCCGCTCCCTCTGCCGGTTAAAGGCAAATCCGAGGCACGATTTGTGCAACATTGTTGAGCGCAGTCCCCCTTATGGTACTTTCATACAAATTCCCCCTTTCTTTTTGAATCTAACGTGTTATTATCAAAACAGAACAAATGTTTGGAGGTAGAAAGATGACTGAACATGAAAAAGAACGAGCTTTTATTGAAGCTTTAAAAGACCCCGAAAAATTCAAAGCTATTTTTGCGATAATACAAAGTGATCGACGAGAACGCGGGCTTCCTGAGATAATTCTCTGTAAGCCAGTATAAGCTTATACTCGTTTTCGGACACAAGCCTATGAAGGTTCTCGACCTCTTGACGCCCATACAGGTAATCCATATCAACGTTGTATATGTCGGCTATCGTTTCGAGCAATTCATCATCAGGACGACGCTCATCGCGCTCGACCATGGAGATTGTGCTTCTTGACACTCCGACAAGTTTCGCTAATTCATCCTGAGTATGGCCATGCTCTTTTCTCAAACGCTTAATTCGGCTACCAAATAAAGCCATTCAAATCACCTCGACACCACTATAACACAGAGAGTGACAAATGTAAATAAAAAATGTTACAAATAGTGTTGACACGCTTAGTGTCATGGTGCTATACTTAAAACACAGAAAAGAATGGGAGGTGAAAATCATGCCCACGCGAGAAGAGATAGGACGTAGGTTGCGCGAATGCCGCAAGACAAAAGGTATAAGTAGCGAAAAAGCAGCTATTGAAATGGGGCTTACTGCATCGTCCTTGCGAAAATATGAGAGTGGCGAAAGAACGCCTCGTGATGAAGTCAAAATCACAATCGCTGATTATTATGGTACGAGTGTACAGGCAATTTTTTTTGATGTAGCATGACACTATGCGTGTCAAAAAGCGAACAGACAACATGGACGGTGAGCGGCACCATTGCAAACTAACGCCTTTTGCGCTTGTTGGCGTCTTTGATGAATGCAGAACATATAGGCGCAATCACCACGAATAAAATGGCGGCAGCCTCTACACCTTCCTTGAAGGTTTTCCATGCTTTCTTTAACCAGGGCTCTTCTGCGGCAGGCTCTGTTATATCGCTCGTGTCGTAATAAGAGTAATAAGGTGTCGGTGCCGGCGTTATTTTAACGGTTGGTTTTGGAGTAGGTTGAACGGTTACGGACGGCATCGAACGTGAGGACGACGAGCTGCTTTCCGAGGGAGCATCATCATAAGGGCAAATCCCATCAGGATGATAATGCGCTCTATGGCCGTGGTGATAGTGGTAATCACCGTTTGAGTGATCATAATGACCGCCGTTTGCGTCTGTACGACCTGAATGTGAAAAAACAGGGGAGAAGGAAATAAGAAGAAGGAACACCAATAAAAAAGCGGAGAAACGTTTCAACAAAATCACTCCCTTTGACAGTGAACTAACGACAGCATAGGACTGCCACCTAAAAGATATTTAGACCATTATACCACGGATCGCCGAATAAACATATTACGACAAAACGCGGAAGGAGGCCCAATATGAGTGAGATCAGCAAGGAACAGGCGTACAAGATGCTTGAGATTCTGGCCGAGATATATGGGCGCCAACATAACTGCGAGGTCGTAATAGTCAAAAAAGAAACCCCCAAAACTGCTTCGAGATAAGGGTGGGAGCGGGCAATGCCAAAACGCTAACCCCTGGGCCTGAACGGGACAGGCCTAAAGCTTCATTGTGAATCTCCTTTTCAGTGATATTGAGGATGCCGAAATAACGCCCGCTCCTGCCCTTATCCCGAAGTTTACCCCATCAGGAGGTGATGCCCTTGAGCACCTGCGGCTGATAATCACACGCTCCAAATAACCACGCACGTTAGCAGCTCGACCGGGCGAGTAAAAACAGGATTCAGGCCCGGTGCGTCTCCTGCGGACGGGTTTGCCGATAGCCCGCGCCGCCGGAGGGTATCAGATCATAAGGAGGACGCAAAACAATGAAATTAGGAGAAATGACATTCGGGACAAACGTCAAAATTCCCGAGCGAAAAGAAGATGGCAGCTATAAGCTGGCGGACTACACCCTGGGCTTTTTCGGCGCAGGCGTGGCTGCGTTTGTCCGCAAAGACATACACAGCCTGTGCCTGTTCGGCGACAGCGCGGAGTACGCCGGTTCTGACCTGGACGAACGCATGGCGGAAATATACAACAGCTACCCCGACGAGCTTAAAGAACTGATTATCCCCAGCACGATCCCGCTGTATAACGGCAGCGGCGCTGAGGATATAACACGGAAAGTATTTGCCCCCACAATGACCATGGTAGGCTGCGGCGACAACCACGGTGTGGACGAGGGCTTCACATGGCCTATATTCACTGGCCGGAATAGCCGCAAAAAGACCTTTAACGGCTCGGCTGCCTACTGGTGGCTTTTCTCACAGTACTCCTCTGACCGCGCCTGGTACGTCTACACGGACGGCTCCGCCAACTACTACGGCAGCCCCTCGGTCTCGAATGGTGTTGTCCCCGCTTTTATAATCCTCCAATCGGTACAGATTGACGACACACCGGATAATGACGGCAGCTACAGATTGACGGTGCTGGAAAGCTATTGCTCGTAAAAAAGCCATGAAAAGCAAGCGCACAAAAGCATGCGAAATACCTCTCAAAGTCAAACGGTGGGTATGGGAGAGGGATCATCATTGCTGCGTCCTGTGCGGCAGGCCCGGCAACCCTGACGCGCATTTTATTCCGCGCTCCCATAACGGGAAGGGAATAGAAGAGAACATCGTCACCCTATGCCCCGAGTGCCACAGGGATTACGACAATTCAGAACGCAGACCGGAGATCAGAAAGGCCCTTCGCGCCTACCTTATGGCCAAATACCCGGATTGGGACGAGGAAAAGCTGAGATACCGTAAGTGGAGGAGTGATTACATATGCAAGTAAGGGAGCTTTTACCCTTGATCGCCCTGCTGAAAACACAGCGGGTACGGCTGTACCACTCGCCGGACGGGGCGCTGATCGGAGACTTCAGGCGGGAGGATATTCTTCCCGCCGTCTGCGACAGAACGGTAGCCGCCCTGCTCGATGCGTCCCTGCTGTGCATGGACGCCAACAACAACTACATCAATTTATACGTTGCAACGGGAAAGGATAATTGATATGTGGGGAGCATTTTTTAGCTGGGGAGTGCCGATGTTTGTTATCGGTATAATGACAGGCTTTGCCTTCGCACCACGTAAAAAGAGATAACCATGGAAGCGTGCATAACCGGACAAACCCTGTGCTGGCGTTGCCGGAGGGCGACCAACGCGCCGGGCATGGGATGCAGCTGGTCTCGCAGTGCCGATCCCGAACCCGTTGAGGGCTGGGAGGCAAGGGAAACAACGCTGAAGGGCAGCAACTATTACCACGGCAAAAACTACACGACAATTATACAGTCCTACGTCATCCGCACCTGCCCGCTGTTTTTACCGGACGGAAAAAGCGAGCCGCCGCGTATATACAGGAAGTGGATCGTCGAAGTGGACGGCGAGTGGCTGACAACGCAGGAGACGAGGGAGCGGCTGGGCATCGACAGGCATGAAATATACAAACTGATCGAGCGCGGCAAACTCAACGCCAGGCAAGTGGAATAAATGAGTTAAAAACATATCAAAGGAGGACAAACAAAATGGAAACAACTGAAAGGACATTCGGCGTTTGCCGCTACTGCGGGCAGCTGCTCAATGTCAAGAGCTATTTGGCCCTACACCCAAACATCGACGACCCGGACGAGGACGGGATAGCTACCCTCATATGTGACTGCAAGGAGGCCAGACGCGACCGTGACACTCATGAGGCTGCCCTTCGGGGAGAGGGCGACCGCATTGAGGCCCTGCAAAAAGCAGAGGACGTGATCGAGGAGCTTTTTGCAGGCAACCCGCACCAGAAGCGCGTGGCCGTGGACGAGCAGACGCGGGAGATATTGCAGCAGCTTGCCGAGCGGGTGTACGGCGGATTTGTGGATAAAGCGGTCATTACCACCACGGACGGAGTTAAGGCCACCATAAAAAGCACCGGCTCCGCCGCTATCGGCATAGCCATAGAGCGCAGCGAAACCAAAAAGGAGAAAAAGGAGATATAGCCGTGGATAGGAAGGTACTGGACGTAACGTGCGGATCCCGATCGATATGGTTTAATAAGCACCACCCGGCGGCGGTTTACTGCGATAAAAGAGAAATTGAAATGACGGGCATATGGGGAAGTGGGGAGGGGCAGAGCGAACGCAAGTGCATTATCAAGCCCGATATAGTATGCGACTTTACACAGTTACCTTTCCCGGACAACGCTTTTGCACTTGTTGTTTTTGACCCGCCACACCTCACAGGAGCAAAAGAAACATCGTGGCTGGTTAAAAAATACGGGAAGCTTGACGACAACTGGCCACAAATGCTGCATGATGGGTTTGCGGAATGTATGAGAGTGTTGAAACCCGACGGAGTGTTGATTTTTAAATGGTCGGAGTACGATATTCCGGCTGAAAAGGTTTGGAAAGCCATTGACCAAAAGCCACTATTTGGGCACCACAGCGGGAGAAAAAGCAAAACCTTTTGGGGGTGCTTTATGAAGGGGATTATATAGCCATGGAGGGCCGGGAGATACTCGAAATGTTTATGCGCTCCGTGGGCGAGCACATGGACACAAAAGGCCGGGCCGCTGTCAGCATCAACGGCAGGCCCGCCCTGATAGTAACGATAGACCGGGAGACCGGAGAGGTTACCGCCCGCAATGCGATCACCGACACGACCGCCGCCGACGCGGTAATAGACTACCTCAACACCATCGCCGGGACTAAATATCAAAAAACGCCGAAAAACCGTAGCTATATCAACGCCCGCATTGCGGAGGACCATACGCCGGAGGACTGCCGCCGGGTGATAGACAGCCGCTGGGCAATGTGGAGGGGCACGGCCATGCAGGAGTATATGCGACCCTGCACCCTGTTTAACTCGGAAAAATTTGAGGGCTACCTCGCGGCGGCGAAAACCAACGTCAAAAAAATCGCTGGGAGTTATTTTATGAACCACATTCAGCACCAATACTCCGCCGACGAGCTGGCGAAAATAGGCGTTGATCTAATCGGGGATTTAGGGGAGGACTGAAAATGCCAAAAAAGAAAAAGGAAGCGCTACCCACCTACACCGTCCTGATCCGCACGCCCGCCGGGACGCAGACCATTATTGAGACCAATGACTTTGCGAAAGCCAGACGGACATATGCCCAGTACAAGGGCTCATGCCGCCTCTGCATCGATGGGCGGGAGCTGAGGATACTTGAGGCGGACGAGCTGATGAACGACCACAGCGACAAAGTAATGGAACAGATATTTATACCGCGCCGCACGAAGAAGACCGAGGACATACACGCATTAAAGCCTGCCCGGTAACACGGGCAGGACTTGACCTTTTGCCGGGTGCGGCAATCACCCGGTCCTCCATTGATAGGGTGGCGGCAGGTGCGGCCAACGGGCCAATGACCCGCACCGCAAACCACCGCCCCCGGCAAAGGGCCAAGACATGATTATTAAAAAAAAGGAGGCCGCCATGCAGCGGGTACGGCGTGATATATATTCTGGCGTGGTGCTGGAGCGGATCATATACTCCGTGGGAGACAGGACACAAAAACCCTACCGCCCGCGAAAACCGAGGTTTAAGACGGACGAGGAAAGGGCGCGGTTCAATGCCGAGGTAGCCCGCCGGGCACATACCAGGATCATCAACGAGAACTTCACCCCGGCCTCGATGTACAGCACATTGACCCAGGACGACGAGCACGAGGTGCACGATTTTAAGGATTTCCGCCGCCTCTGCGTCAACTTCCGGCGCCGGCTGCTCTACGCCTACCCGGAGGCAAAAATCGTTATCTACATGGGCCGAGGCAAAAATACCCACCGCATACACGCCCACATGCTATCGGACGGCATACCGGAGGAGGCCATACACAAACAATGGACGCTGGGCAGCGTCAACCGCTGCGAACACCTCCGGGCGCACATCCACTATGACGGCATAGACCACGGCCCGGATTATACGGGATTAGCCAATTACCTGTTTAATCACTGGACGCCGGAGCAGGGCGGGCACCATTACATGGCCACCCGCAACCTTGCCCCCTGCGGCAGGGAGCAGACAAAACCAATAAAACGCAACTACACGCCGGCAAGACCACCGCGCTCTCCGAAAGATTATATCCTCGTCGAGAGCGGCGCGACAGAGTTCGGCTTTGCCTATTTCAAGTATGTCAAAATCCCGCCCAAACGGCGGTGTTAAGCGGCGCAAAGCGCAAGGCTTTTACCGGGGGCTTGTAAATGCGTCGGATTTTAGAACGATTGGAAGGAGGACGGCAATGAAGCACCTGGGCGACATAACAAAAATCAACTGGTTTGAAGTAGAACCGGTGGACTGCGTAACAGGCGGCAGCCCTTGTCAAGACCTTTCCGCAGCGGGGAAGAGAGCAGGACTTGCCGGAGAGCGTTCGGGTTTATACATGGAACAGATACGATGCGTAAAGGAGTTGAGACAGAACGATGTCAATAATGGGCGAACAGGTGCAATGGTCCGACCTCGCTGGATGGTCTGGGAAAATGTCCCAGGAGCTTTCAGCAGCAACGGAGGAAAGGACTTTGCGGCAGTGCTCGAAGAAGCGGTCAGAATCGTCGAGCCGGAGGCCCCCTCTATTCCTACGCCTGCAAAATGGCCCACAAGCGGGTGCCTCATGGGTGGAGGATGGAGCATTGCCTGGCGAGTACACGATGCGCAGTTTTGGGGAGTGCCCCAGCGAAGAAAACGTATCGCGCTTGTCTGCGATTTTGGAGGACACACCGCACCCGAAATACTGTTTGAGCGCAGAGGCTTGCGCGGGGATATTGCGGAGGGCGGAACGGCGCGGGAAAGAATTGCCGGAGACGCTGAAGCAGGTGCTTCTTATGCAGTCCGCATCAGGGGGGGCTGTGACGGAGGAGGAAAAGGCGCGTTAGTTCAGACGGAGAAAAGCGGAACGCTGGGCACGGGGAACAATCAGACGATTTTTGCGGCAACGCCTATAAACCTGATGGTGGCTACGCGCTGTAAAGCGTTAGGGCGCGGAACAGGATTTGGCGTAGGAGAACCGGGCGACCCGGCGTACACCATTTCTGCCGCACATTCGCATGGCGCATTTGTAACGGCTATCCCCATCAATGACAAAGCCACCAGATGGCAGGGCGGTGGAGAGAGCCGCAACCACGATGGAAGCGGCAACGGTCTTGGCATCGGCAAAGATGGCGACCCATCACCCACGCTGACCGCTGGCGACCACCACGGTGTTATATGCGGAAACCAAATGCCGCTTGCATACGGCATCGGCAACGGACAAGCCCATGAGGCCATGACCATGGCGCAAGAGGTTAGACAAACGCTAAATACAATGCACGACAAACAGGCGATTTTATATCAGCCCAAGAGCGCAATGGAAGAAAACTGGGCTGAGAGCAAAATAAAAAACGCCATCAGAGCCGGAGAAAGCAAAGTGAGCCATGCGGTGATATGCGAGGACGTGAGCCACACGCTCCGAGCAAAAGCAAACTGTGCATACCGGGAGGACACAGAGACATACCCTGTGCAAAACATGATAGTGCGCCGTTTGACGCCGCTAGAATGTGAGCGATTGCAGGGATACCCTGATGGGTGGACTGACATAGGCGAGTGGATAGACAACAAAGGCAAGAAGCACAAAGCCGCCGACAGCCCACGCTATAAAGCCCTGGGCAACTCAATAGCGTTACCGTTCTGGTTTTGGCTACTGCGGAGGATATCAGCGCAATATGAGCGACCCGCCACGCTCGGCAGCCTGTTTGACGGCATCGGCGGATTCCCGCTCTGCTGGGAGCGGTGCAACGGCAGGGGGACGGCACTATGGGCAAGCGAAATTGAGGAGTTCCCCATGGCGGTAACAAAAATGAGATTTGGACGAAAGGAGGAATAAATATGCTGACCGACTACCACATGACCCCCAACCGGGCGGGTATACCCGTATGGCGGCCTGCCCAACCGGCAACGGGCAGAGAGGACGAGCACCAGACCGCCCTGACCAATTGGGCGCGGATGATGCGGACGCAGTATCCGGCCCTGCGGCTCTACCACCACATACCCAACGGCGGCTTACGCGATAAGCGCACGGCGGCGCGGCTTATAGGGCAGGGGGTACATTCCGGCGTACCGGACGTATTTATCCCTGCCGCCCGGGGCGGCTACCACGGCATATACGTCGAGCTCAAAACTGGCGACAACCGTCCGACCCAAAATCAAAACGAGTTTATGAGCGGCGCCATGGCCGAGGGCTACTATTGCGCGGTCTGCTACGGCTGGCCCTGCGCCGCCGCGGTGATCGAGGACTATTTACAGATGGGCAAAACAGGAGGTGAGCGGCATGACTAACCACGAATACCTAAAACAGCAATCCGCCGAATGGCTGGCGGACAAACTTGCCGAGATAGTGGACTGCGACTACTGCCCGGCGGCGGTTTATTGCGCCCGATGCAATGGACCATTCTACGAACTGGACATATCGGAATGTCGGAGAATGCTGGAAAACTGGCTGGGCACAGAAAGGACAGATAAACAATGAGTGATTACATTAGTCTAAAAGTGCTTATAGCCAAGGTGGAAAAACAAAATTGCAACCCATGTAAGCGGCGAGGTGTTTACCTTGATGGAGAACAGTGTCGTTCTTGTGTGCTCAATAGGGTGCTTAAACAGTTACGAAGGATGCCTACCGTTGATGTTGCCCCGATGCGGTATGGGAAGTGGGTAACCAGGAATAAAAAGAAAAATACTGCCCCCAACCACGAGGCTAAGATGGACGAATAGTGACAGGAGAATAATTATGGACGAAGTAAAAAACTACCCGCCTTATTTGGATTACCCAAAGTCATACACAGCGAGTGCAGATGAGCACAAACACAAAATAAAAACATCATTCGCCAGAATTATTGTGGAAGGGACACCTGCAAAGCCATATTACAACATTGAATACTTTGACCCAATGGATAAAGAATACCATATTGGGTTTGGCTCATACTACCTTGATAATGTGTTTAATTGGCTTGCAGAGGAATTCGAGATCACAGAACCCCGCACAGACACTGACACTGACTGCATCAGCAGAGCAGCGTTGCTTGCTCGATACGATGCTGAGCATGTTGGTTCACCGGGTAGAGCGAGGGAATTGATTGTAACTGCACCTGCTGCCGATGTTGTCGAAGTGGTGCGGTGTGAAAACTGCGTACATTATCATCCTTGCCAAGTGGAGCTGACTGATGGCAGTGCGCCGGATTGGGGTATCTGCGATCAGCCGTGGTTTAATGACGATCAAAATGACGTTGATGAAATGTTTTACTGTGCTCAAGGTGAGCGGAGGGGAGATGGAACCAGTGAAATACACCGCGATAATGTGGCCGGAGACGCGCTGTGACATACTGCGAGAACAGTTAGAGGCGGCACGAAGGCGGCTAAAATGGGCGGAACAACATAATCGCCCGTGGGAAGAATTAAGCGAAAAAGGCGCTATTGTAGCCGCCCTTGAATGGGCGGTAGAAATAGCCGAAGATGAAAATCTTAAAATGAGGGCGAGCATACGCGGGAAGTGAGGAAAAAATGACCAACCTTGAATACTTAAAGACTCAATCCGCTGAATGGCTGGCGGCTAAACTTGTCAAAAGAATGAATTGCTCGCTATGCCCGGTGGTTGATGAATGCATAGAAATGGCGAAAATACTCGGCGAATTGTATCCCAGCGAATGCCGGAAAATGCTGGAAAACTGGCTGAATGCAGAAAGGACGGAGAAACGATGAGTAAAGAATATATAACCAAAAGCGAGGCGATAGAAGCTGCTTGCGATGCAGTGGAGTTATATCCCTCGGAATATCAAGAGATAGAAAATGCCATTAACAGGGTTGCAGACGATGTTGCTTTGGTTATGGATACAACGGAACTTGAAGATTTGAGAGCCAAGTATCAAGCACTTGTTGCTGAAAAAGCCAAGAATAGCGGAGACACTGCTGAAACGTATACAACCGGGTATCGCCATGGTCACAGAAACGGTCAGATTGAATTGCTCCAACAGATTTTGGACATTTGCGATTGTGTAAGCGAGCTGGAGGAAACAAATGAGTAAAGAATATATAGACCGCGAAGAAGTGATAAAAATTCTAGAACAGTACGACCTGTCGAGCGGATCGACGCTCGGTTGTCATAGCGGTGCAATAGAGTGCGCAATATCCGCGATAGAGATGTTGCCCGCCGCCGATGTTACCCCGGTGGTGCATGGACGGTGGATTTGTATAAACAAAAGATATGGAGAATACGAGTGTTCTGTATGTCATGGTGTGGATTCAAATTGTAGTGATTATTACGGAATTCATGCCGTTACAGAACAGGAATTCTGCCCCAGCTGCGGGGCGAAAATGGATAAGGAAGAAAAATGAAACGAGTAATAGCAATAGCAATAACAATATTAACCCTGCTGACCCTCGCCCTGTGCGGGTGCAACAAGGCTGAGGCTGGCAATCGTAGACTGTGGATACTGGATACGGGTGCGACGTATGGAATATATGTCGATAACCTCACGGGGATACAATACCTGAGCACACACCAAGGCGGCGTGTGCGTAATGGTAGACGCAGAGGGAAGGCCACTGATATGGGAGGGAGAAAAATGATAACGATCCACAACAACGAAGAGCCGCTGTACAAGCTGGCGAAGGAAATCCACGACAACGCTGTATCCCACGGCTGGTGGGACGAGCCTCGCAACCTACTGGAGATCGTTGCCCTTTGCCACAGCGAACTGTCCGAGGCGGTAGAGGAGTACCGCGCCGGCCGCGACATGATTTACCCCGGCGTGGGCGGCAAGCCCGAGGGCATAGCCGTCGAAATGGCCGATTGCCTTATTAGGATACTGGACTGGTTCGGGCATGAGGGGCTGGACGCGGACGAGATTGTGCGACAAAAGATGACCTATAATCGTGGGCGGCCATATAAGCACGGAAAGAAGTGTTGAAATGAATGATAGAGAAAAGCGTTGGAGGGTTCGGGGGCAACTCCGCCGGTGGGGGAACACGGCAAACCTGTGCCGGAGGAAACAGGCCGAAATCGCGGAATATATCGGGCTGATCGATGCCGCTGTTGACACACTGGGCGCACAGATCATTAGCGGAGCGCCGCGTGGGACGGATACGAGCGACCCCACAGCGTGGGCGGCACAAAGAGCGGAGGCACTGCGGGAAGCTTATCGTGGGCGAATAACCGAATTGCAAATTGATATATGCACTGCCCTGGATTTGGCGCGGCACATGGACGAGATCGTAACCGAGCTGCCCCCCGACCAACAGGAGGTTATCGACAAACGGTATAAGCGCCGCTGGGGGTGGGGCAGGATAGGCGCGAAATTATACATCAGCGATAGGCAAGCACAGCGCGTGGAGGCGGAGGCGGTCACGAGGCTTGCGGAATATATGGATTTTGAGCGGATGGAATAAAAAAAGGGGCCGCGTTGAGCGGCCCTTTTTTGCTGCGTTGTATCCTCGGACAACTCGAAATCATATCGGCTGAAAGTCCCCAATCGTCTCCCGAACGACCCCCAACCGGAAATCATATATCCCCACGCCGTCGCACTCTCGGCGGTAGATACGGGCGGCGGCGCGAGCCTGGGCGAGGGTGCTAAACTCCCGCTGCTCGTCGTGCCCCTCGCCCCTCGTCCATGTAATAACCTGATAACGCATATTGTACCTCTTATATCATTATCCCAAACTTTGCCGCCAGCAGCTCCCGCCGCGCGTGGGGGATCGGTTTGACCCCGGCACACCACGAATGCACTGCGGCCTTGCTTACCTCACAGGCCTCGGCGGCCTGCTCCAACGTCAGGCCACGGGTCTTGAGTTGATCCCGCAAATACTCGCCGTCGCCGAGCACGGGAGCACACCGGCCCTGCATATATGCAAGCTCCCACATGCCTTGCTGGTTGAGCGGCAGCGCGTGGACGTCCTCGGTTATGTCCTCTGCGCCTTGCAACGCGTCCCGAATAGCTCTATCGACCTCCGGGGTGAGCTTGCGGTTAACGATCATATACCGCAAGCCCTCACCGAGCCCACGGATGGGCCACATATTAGCTGTCTGCACCCGGCAGTGCGCCCCGATGATGTCGGGGAGCTGCGCCGCCATTATACCATATGCCCGACCCAGGGCCTTAACTGTGTTGTCTGTCATGTGCTCACCTCCGTTAATCCTGCATGATCCAGACGCGATAATCAGTTACGGACATAACGGCCCAGCCGCCGTCAACCTCAACCACAACCTCATCACCACGGCAATTTTCCGCTGCCTCGTCATACGTGTTAAAATGTACCATTTCCATATCCTCCTTTTTTGTTTTTACCAAACCGTCACGATCTCGTCATAATAGGGATTACTGCGCTCTACGTCGTAATAATCGCCGTCATAGTAGCGGGCCTCCAGCAAATCAATACCAGTTAGCCCCTCGGGGTCATCGGTGATCTCGTACTCAACGGGCAAATCCAACTCCCGAGCCGCGCTGAGGGTGTGGTGCTTGTCAGTTTGTATAGCATACTCTACACCGCCGATTATGCCAACATAGGAGCACGGGACGATGATACTTTTAGCACCGGCGGCGGTGAGCTGCTCTATTTTTTCGGCTACTATTTCGGGGTTGATGTAGTGCTGGCTGCTGATGATTGTCATTGTCGTGTGCTCCTCTCTTGTTATGTCTATATTATATATCTATCAGATTAAAAAGTCAACCAAAAAGATAAACAAACTAAAATAATAAGGCAAATACTTTTGATGCGGGAACCTAAAACCTGTCGCGAAATGTCGTGATCCATGCGCTATGATTGTAGCATAGAGATGGGCCGCACGAGATGAACGGCCCGTTGGCTTTATGGGGGTGCCAAAAAACAATGTACAAATGCAAAAGCTGCGGCGAGGTGTTCGCCGCGCCGGTTGAAACGGAGGATTACCAGCTATACGCAGAGCCGTTTGACGCCTGCCCGAAATGCCGGAGCGAGTGGATCGCAGAATATGACCCCTGTCCGGTGTGCGGCAAAAATGAGCGCATGGACAGCCTGCCGGTATGCCGGGAGTGCGCTATAAAGGAACTGGAGGCCATGGAGCGCGAGGGGAAACTTTTTGGCGGCCTTTGCCGCGGGGCGCTGCTGCAACTGCTCAGGGGGCAAATATGAGCGTATACGAGCGCATAGCGGCGGTAATGGCCGATGTTACCTATCTCACGCGGGATTGCGATATGGGCGATTTTTGGACGTTGAGCGACGAGAGGGTAACGAGCGCGGTGAGGGCCAGCCTGATAAAAAATGGCCTGGTGATTATCCCCATAGCTACCGAGACGCAGACCAAGGACGCGATAGCCGCCACCATCACATACAGGATACAGGGCATCGACGACGACGGCATAAACGTCTGCATGAGCGGCAGCGGCGAGACGCTGGGGGCCGCCCTCACAAACGCCCACAAATATATGCTGTTGCAGGTTTTTAACATCCCCAACGGCATGGAGCAGATGGGCACAGGTGAGCGGCCTAAAACGGGCAGGGGGCGGGCATTGCTCAACGCGCTCAAAAAAATGTGCCCGGACGAGCAGACGCTAAACGCCATGAGCGGCAACCTGTACGGCAAACCCGTGGCAGAGCTGACCGAGGACGAGCTGCAAAAAATGGCAAACGAGCTTGACAGATTGAGAGGTGATAGGGCGTGAGAGACAACGAGTATTTTGACGAGATCAAGACCGGCGGCAGGCCGAAGATGGTCATCAACAAGCGCGGCCTGAAATTAGTCACCGACCTGTCTAAAATAATGTGCAGCAACGAGGAGATAGCTACCTCCCTCGGCGTGTGCGTCAATATGCTGACCAACGCCAATAACGCCAAATTGTTTAACCAGGCCAAGGCCGCCGGACAGAGCGACGCTAAAAAAAGTTTACGCCGCAAACAGTTCGCCCTGGCGGCGAAAAACGCAAACATGGCGATATTTTTAGGCAAAAACTATCTCGACCAGCGCGACAAACAGGAGATCGAGAGCACCATCAGCGGCGGCGTATCCCTGGGATTTGATGATGATCTTATGGGGTGAATATATCGTTGGGGCTGCCGCCGAACCCTAAACAGATGGAGTTTTTCCGCGCCCGTGGGCGGCACGTTGCGTATGGCGGCGCAAGGGGTGGAGGCAAGAGCTGGGCCATGCGAACCAAATTGATCATGCTGGCGGTCAAATATCCGGGCATACAGATGCTGCTCCTCCGTCGTACTATGCCACAGCTCCGCGAAAACCATATCGTCCCCATGCTGTCCACCCTCAAAGGGATCGCCCAATACAAGAGCCAGGAAAAGGTATTTGAATTTTACAACGGCTCCCGTATCGTGTGCGGCTACTGCGCCGCCGAGATCGACGCGCTCAACTATCAGGGCCAGTCATACGACGTTATAGGCATGGAGGAGGCCACACAGTTTACCGAGCAGCAGATGGACTGGATCGTATCCTCTAACCGTCCATCCGGCCCCGGCTACCCAACGCGCATGTATTACACCTGTAACCCCGGCGGAGTAGGCCACGCATGGGTTAAGCGACTGTTTATCGACCGCGACTACCGCAACAGTGAGCGGCCTGAAGATTATGTTTTTATCCCGGCAAAGGTATACGACAATTACGTCCTCATGGGACGCGACCCGGATTATGTTCGCAAACTGGAAAATCTGCCTGAAGATATGCGCCGGGCACACTTGGACGGCGATTGGGATTTGTTTGTAGGGCAGTATTTCACGGAGTTCCGGCGTGATATACACGTTGTCACACCGTTTGCAATACCCGATTACTGGCAGCGGTACAGGGCATTTGACTACGGTTTGGATATGCTGGCCTGCTATTGGGCGGCATTTGACGAGCTGGGCAACTGCTATGTGTATAACGAGTATTGCGCGCCTAACCTCATCATCTCAGAGGCGGCGCACCGAATATTGGAGCGCACGCCGGAGGAAAGCAAAATAGAGTGTACATTTGCGCCGCGTGATATGTGGGCTACTAACAGGGCCACGGGCAAATACCAGGCGGAGATATTTGCGGAAAACGGTTTGCGGCTAACACCAGTGAGCAACGGGAGAGTGGCAGGATGGCAAAATATAGCGGAGTGGCTGCACCCTGTCCCCGATGGCGTGGGCGGCACACAGCCACGCCTAAAAATATTTAGCAACTGTACGGAGCTGATAAAGGATTTGCCGCTGCTCCAGCATGACGACAAAAACCCGAGCGACTGCGCGACAGAGCCCCACGACATAACCCATGCCCCGGACGGATTGCGTTATCTGCTGGACGGCAGACCGCGCCCGGCGGAAATACTCGCCCCGAAGGACGAGGACGAGCCGCTGGAATTTGACGACCAGATAGAGAATTTTATGGATTACGGAGGATAGAATGGAATACCTCATAGGCGCTGTGATAGGCGCTATTTTGTTTTTTGGCGGGTATCTGACCGCCTACAAATTGGCGCCGCGAAAAAAATACGAGCCTGACGATGACCTACAAGTGCAGTACGACGATACCCGCCGCACACGGGCCGACAAAATGAATATGCAGATGTATAACATGCTGAATTATACAGGGAGAGCACAGAATGACGATTACGAAGACTGACCCCCAAAGCGTATGGGAGGAGTACCAGCAGGGCAGGCGATACAAAGAGGCCATAAACCTGTACGAGGACGTGCGGCTTAACGAAAATTTCTACCTTGGGCGGCAATGGGAGGGGCTGAACGCTCCCGACCTGCCTAAGCCCGTGCTCAATTTCCTCAAGCGCGTCGTTACCTACGTTATCGCCACCATATCCTCAAACGATATAGCCGTATCCCTATCGCCCCACGAGAGCGACCGGGACAAGGAAATGACCGCCAAAGCCGTAAGCAGGCAACTTGAGAAGGTAATAGAAAACACTAAATTTAAAAGCGCGCTGCGCCAACGGATACGGGATAGCGCAGTAGACGGCGACGCATGCATGTATTTTAGATTTGACCCCGAAATAGCGACAGGACAGGCCGCACAGGGCGATATAGCATGTGAGGCTATAGACAACATCAATGTGATATTTGGCAACGCATACAACCGCGATGTGCAGTCACAGCCCTATATCATCATTTGCCAGCGCAAAAAAGTAAGGGAACTGAAACGCGAGGGCAAGGCCGCCGGCATGAGCGACGCAGAAATACAACTAATACAGGCCGACACGGATGCATATCAGCGCGAAAAAGGCGACGATGCAAACCTCTGCACCAAACTGATAAAACTCTGGAAAGAAGAAAACGGCGAAATCTGGTACACGACCACAACGGAAAAGGCGACGATAAACAAGCCCATCAACACGGGCCTAAAACTCTACCCCGTGGCGTGGATGAGCTGGGACGAGGTAAAGAGCAGCTACCACGGGCAGGCGCTCCTCACCGGCCTCATCCCCAACCAGATAGAGGTCAACAGATTGTTTGCCTGTTATGTGCGCTCGGTCAGTATGAACGCATTCCCGAAGATCGTCTATGATTCCGACAAAATCAAGAAGTGGACGAACAAGGCCGGAGAGGCCATAGCGACGAAGGGGATCGGCGTTGGACGGGTAAACGATTATGTGACGGCTATACGCGGCGGCGATGTATCCTATCAGGTCATGGAGGTCATACAGCAGATCATAACCATGACCCGCGATTTTATGGGCGCCTCTGACGCCGCGCTCGGCAACGTCAAACCAGATAACACCTCCGCCATTATCGCCGTGCAGCAGGCCTCGTCAATGCCGCTGGAAATCCAGCGGATGAACCTATACCAATTTACCGAGGACTGCGTGCGGATAATGATGGATATAATGCGGGCGTATTACGGCGTGCGCATTGTCACGCTGGATGAGGCCGTCCCCGCCATAGAGGACGGCGCCGCGCTTGACACCATGGGCAACCCGACGGGGGAGAGCATCAACAAAATACAGCTCGATTTTTCAAATTTTGACACCATCAACTACGACACAAACGTTGACGTGGGCGCGTCCTCATACTGGTCTGAATTGATGCAGGTACAGACCATGGACAACCTGTTTGCAAAAGGGATAATTACCGACGCGGTGCTGTACCTCGAAAGCATACCGAGCAAATACCTCAAAAACAAGGACAAGATAATCGCCTCGGTGAAGGAGCAGCAGGCCATGATGGCACAGCAGACCGCCATGCCTACGGAGGCCCCGCCCGCAGAAATGCCGATAACGGAACCTGCGGCGCAGGAGCTTGTGAACCAGGTTGCCGAAGCACGCAGGGAAGTAATGAATCAATCGAGACAATAGGCCTAAAGGGCCTTTTGTTATATAAAAACGCAGAAAGGAAAACACAATGGGAAACAACAATGAAGTATTCGACGGTTCAGATTTGTTTGTAGACGCGGAGGACACCCACGAAGCGGAAGAACAGGCTGCCGCCGATACGGATACACCGGCTGACGCGGAGGACACCCACGAAGCGGAAAACCAGGAATCCAATAACGAGGACGCGAAAACCGAGGATGAAAACGAAGAACAGGGACACCCACCTTTCATGACAGTACAATTCCTTGGAAAAGAACGCGGCCTCACTCGCGAGGAAGCCATAACCTTCGCACAGAAAGGCCTCGACTATGACCACGTCCGCCAGGAATTGGAGGAATTGAGACCTCTCAGAAAAGAAGCCCAGGAGATCGCCCCCTTTTTACAGGAGGTTGACTATTGGGCTAAGGAGAGCGGGATGAACCGCTCCGAATATCTGAGCTTCCTCCGCGAAAACCGCCAGACCCAAATGCTCCAGAATGAGATGAGCGGCATCAAGGCCCAGTATCCCGACCTGCCTGACGAGGTGGTAAAGGAAATGGCCGAGCTGAGATGCAAGGGCAAGGAGGCGGAAAATGTCAGGCTGGAAGAGCGGCAAGCGCAGGCGCAAAAGGACGCCGAGCTTGCGCCGTGGCAGAAATTTATCGAGGTTTACGGCATAACCGACCCGGAAAAAATACCGCCCGATGTGATGGCGGACGTGGGAAACGGGCTATCCCCCGTTGAGGCTATGCAAAAGCACGAGATAAACGAGCTTAAAAAACAGCTTGAGGCAGCTAATACCAAAAAACAGATAGAGGAAAAACACGAGGAAAACAAAAAACGCGCAATGCCAAGCGCGGCAACACAGGCCCAGCCGGAAAAGGAGGACAGCTTCCTTGCAGGCATGGGCTTTTAATCTACTGAAAGGAAAAAGTGAATAATGGCTATCAATCTACACGAAAAATACTCCGACAAAATCAAACAGGTCTATACCCACAACTCTTTTGTCGAGGGAAAAACCAACCAGGAATACTCTTTTGTCGGCGTCAAAACCGTCAAAATTCCCAATCTCATTACTCAGGACCTTAACGACTACCAGCGCACCGGCACCAACCGTTACGGCACTCCCAATGAGTTGCAGGACGCTATGCAGGAACTCAGCGTTACTCAGGACAAATCCTTTGCCATCACCATCGACAAGGGCAATAACGTCGAGCAGCAGATGATGAAACAGGCAGGCCGCGTCATGGAGGCGGAAATGCGCGAGAAGGTAACGCCCACCTCCGATAAGTACGCCCTTGCTCAGTACGCCGCCAATGCAGGCCATACCATAGCCTATGACGCTGCCGTGGCCAAGAGCAACATAATCTCTAAGCTGCTTGATATAGAGGTCTACTTCGAGGATAGCTTTGTCCCCACCGACCGCCGCTATGTGTTTGTGAAAAACACGCACATTGCCATGATAAAGCTGTCCAGCGAGTTCCAGTACGCCGACAGCGCGGTGGATAAACTGCTCATGAAGGGCATTGTAGGCAAGATAGGCACTCTCAACATCGTAGGCGTACCCGCCGCGTATATGCCTGCCAACGTAGAGCATATCGCGTTCCAGTCCAATTCCGTTATGCTGCCCTTCAAGATCAAGGACAGCCGCATACATCAGGACCCGCCCGGCCTGTCCGGTCACCTGCTGGAGGGCCGCTTCATGTACGACGCATTTGTCATAGGCGCTATCTGCGACGGCGTTGTAGTTGTTGTGGCCAAGGAAAAGAAGTGCGCTGCGCCCACCGTGACCAAGGGCACCACGACCACCATAACTACTACCACCTCCGACGCAGAGGTCTACTATACCACCGACGGCTCTGATCCCCGCTGGTCTACTACCCGTACCAAGTACAGCGCCGCCATTGCCAATCCCACCGCAGGGACCATCATTAAGGCATACGCGACCTATATTAGCGGCGGTATGTATCCCTCCGATGTAGTCACCCACAAGTGCGTTTAACAAAATCATAGTGGGGCGGGCAACCGCCCCACCTTACTAAGGAGGAACCCATGACAGGACAACAGATATATGAACTGGCATCTTCATTCCTCTATGAGATAGACGGAGAAGACGAGGATTCAAAAAGATTTGCCGTCGGGTTTATAAATATACTGCTGCAGGAGTGCCTTAACTGCGAAAACAGCATGCGGCTTTTCCGGGGGAAAGAAACGCTGGACGAAGCGCCGTACATCAAATCGCTTGCCGAGGAGATACCGTATCAGCCGGAGCTTACCCGCGTTGCCTTCCCGTATGGCGTGGCCTCGTGGTTTTTCCAGGAAGCGCTCGACAATTTCCAAGCCGAGAATTACCGCAGCAAGTACCTGTCCGCTGTTAACGAGGCAAGTAAACTCAACAGCGGCATAGCGGAGGATTATTACTCATGCCTGAGTCTGTAACCCCGAAAAAAATAGCGGCGACGAAAACCTACCAGCGCACATACGACAAATTCAGAGGCGTCGATTTCTCTACCGACCCCACACAGGTAGCGGATTTCCGCTCTCCGTATGCTGTCAACCTCATATCCGACCTCGCCGGATTCCCGGAAAAGCGCCCCGGCTGGCGGACGCTACTGACCGTGGCAAATGAGCGGATCAACGGCATATATTACTGCGTATTCAAAAGCGGCGCCACCGCAAGGCTCGTCCACGCCAAAAACAAACTCTACAAATGGAACGACGACGATACCGTTACCCTTGTGTTTACCGGCATGAACGACCAGCGCAGCGCGGCGTTTGCCCATGGCGGCAAACTGTATATGCTCGACGGGCTGAAATACCGCGTGATAACGGAGAACAACGGCGCATACACGGTGCAGAACGTAGAGGACACGGCGGCCTTTATACCGACCACCACCATAGGCGCAGACCCCACGGGCGGCGGCACACACCTGGAAGCGGTCAATATGCTGTCCACCGGGAGGATAAACTCTTTCCATTCCAACGGTAACGATAAGACCTACTATCTCGACACGCAAAACATCACCGCTGTAACAAAGGTGCTCGTGGGCGGCACGCTGAAAACACCTACGACGGACTACACCATAGACCTTGCCGCCGGAACAGTGACGTTTGCTGAAGCCCCGGCAGACAGCAAGGGCGTTGATAATGTGGTTATCCATTTCACCGCTACGGTAGAGGGATACGCCGACCGCGTGAACAAATGCACCCTGTTTGCTTATTACGGCTACAACAACGATAACCGCGTGTTCATTTCCGGAAACCCGGAATATAAAAATTGGGATTGGCAGAGTGGCTTGGATGATCCCACATATTTCCCCGACACCGGTTACACCCGGATTGGCGCTGATACCTCGTCTATCATGGGCTACATCAAACAATATGATTCCCTCATGGTGGTCAAGGATGATAACCAGCAGGACGCAGAAGTGTTCCTTCGCACTGCCGAGATGCAGACGGACGGAACGGTGATATTTCCCATCAAACAGGGCATAAAGGGCGTAGGAGCCATATCCAAGTACGCCTTCGACACCCTCAGAGATGACCCGCTCTTCTTGGCAAGGGAGGGAGTTTTCGGCATATCCTCGACCTCTGTACAACTGGAACGCAACATACAGGACAGAAGCTATTTTGTCAACACGGAACTGACTAAGGAAAGCGGCCTTGATGAAGCCGTATCCGTAGTATGGAACGGCTATTATATCCTGTGCGTCAACGGAAAGTGCTTTGTAGCTGACAGCCGCCACAGGAGCGCAAAGACGGACGGCGGCGCAAGCTATTCCGAAAGCGGCTCGTATGTGCAGTATGGGTATGAATGGTACTACTGGACAAACATTCCCGCAAGGGTATTTTTTGAGCAGGACGGCAGCCTGTTTTTCGGCACGGCTGACGGCAAGATATGCCGGTTTAACACCGACCGGGGAAAAATGAACAAATATAACGACGACGGGCAGCCTATTACTGCTATCTGGTCTACACAGATGGACAATTACGGCACTATCACCCGCAGGAAGTCCCTGACGAAAAAGGGATGCGGCGTGATGATAAAGCCGTATACAAGATCGTCGGTCAAAATACTCGTGGCTACTGACCGCATACATGATACTCAGATACGCTCCAAGGCAATGGATATACTGGATTTCAGCGATATCGACTTTGAACGCATAACCTTTAACACGCTGGACACGCCACAGGTTATCGCGTTCAATAAAAAGGTCAAGAAATTCATCGTCCTACAGATCATCTTCAAAAACGACACGCTCGATGAGGGCTTTGGCATATACGGCGTACAAGTCCAGTACGTCGTAGGCGGCTATGTCAAATAAGGAGGAAATATGCTCGAAACAAACATAAAAAAAGTGGCTACACAGGTTCCTACACCCGTCACGCCCACCACGCCGCAAAGCCCGATAAGCGGCGGCACATACACCGTGGGCGGCAACCATACCGTTGACAACTCCGCGTATGCCGCCGGCACCGATGCAAACGCCATAGCCCTGCAAACCTATGACAAACAGCTTGCCGCATATAAGGCGGCGCTCCAGGCGGGGTATGACGCACAGGCGAATTCGATAGCCGCACAGGCGGCAAAACTGAAGGATCAATACAACACGTCCCGCAACGACATATATACAAACTCCCGCCTGTCTGCAATCGGCAATAATGAGCGGCTTGCGGCTCGCGGGCTTGCCGGCAATCTCTATGACTATGCCCGCAGCGGGACTTCCGAGACCAGCAGGATAGCGCAGGATGTCGCCATGCGAAAGGCCCTTGCCCAGCAGAACAACGCGGAGATAAGCGCGAACAACGACCTCAGCCTTAAACTGCTCGAAGCGCAGAGGGAAGCTGACGCGAAGTACGCCGAATACGCCGCCAAGAATGAGGAAAGCAAAATACCTTACCTTATGGCCCTCGCGAACGCCGCCAACATGAGCAGCGGCGGAGGAGGTGGAGGAGGCGGAGGCTATTATGGAAGCGCTAAGAAGTCCAGCAAGAAATCAGGAAGGAAGAGCGGAAGCGGAAGCAATAAAACGTCTGCGACCACTAAAGGCAATAATATACCTGGCGATCAGAGCACCAGCCGCATTCTGGTAAACCCGAAAACCGGAAAGGAAACCAAAAACAGAATTTCTGGCATGGTCAAATAGGGGTAAAATCGCATGGCAAAGACTCAAGCAGAAGTAAGGGCGGCAAAGGACGTTAAATTAGGCATAAACAGAAATATCCAAACGACAAAAAACACAACGAAATATAACTCTGCACCGAGCAACATCGAGGAACAGCGCGACCGTAAAGACGAGGCACTTGGCATTACCCGGCGCGAGGGCAGCACCTGGAATACCGGCAAAACCTATACAAAACCTACAGCACAATCCCTGCTCGACCAGTATAACGCCAATGCAAAGAAGCGTATTGAAGAGGCGCGGGCCTTAACAAAAAATGCGGAAAAAGCCTATAATGAGGGCCGCATATATCAAAAAAACTACGGCAAGCCCGGAAAAATAAACGAACTGAAAGAAACTCTCAACCAAGCCCGATTAAACGAACGGGACATACAAAACGAAATAGACATAGGCCGTTTTGTACAAACCGCTGCGGAGTATAAAGACGATAAAAGCAAAAAAACAAAGATCGACACTGCCCGCGCCACGATGCTGCCCTCAAAGAAAAAGAGCAATGCCATACAGATACCGGGCGGCGGCAATGAGGCAGGTATACGCGCCAAAGAGGGCGACTTTGCGTGGCAGTCTGACACCTACAAGGCCATGACTGATGATGAGGTATCCGTCTATAACCGCCTTGCCAAAAACGGCAAGGAAAAGGAAGCGGAAGCCTTTCTGAAAGCGATAACCCCTACTCTGAACGCAAGGGTAACGCAGAACCGCCTTGAATCGGCGCAGAAAACGGCGCAGGACGGCGTAATGGGCGGTGTGGGTGCATCTATCGCATCGTCCCTGCTAAAGCCTGTGACGGCCTTACAGGGCGGGATAAAGACTGTATGGGATTTTGCCACAGGCAAACCCATAGACACCAACGCCCCCGAATATTATGCCTCCAACCTCGCCAATACCTTGCGCAGTTCCGTAGCCGAAAAGATCGAGAAAGGTGTGTACGAATCCACAAAGGGCGACTACACATACGACAGAACCGGCAACCGCCGCATGACCACCGAGGGCGAAGCAAAGAACAACGGCAAGATTGCTTCATTTCTCTACCAGACCGGCATGAGCATGGCGGACATGCTGACCATGACTCCCTTCGGGCCTGTCGGTATGCAGGTAATGATGTCCTCCAACGCCGGCGTAGACACCATGATAGACGCGAAGAACAACGGCGCGACAGATGATCAGGCCATGGCGCTTGGCATTGTATCCGGCGCAGCGGAGGCACTCTTTGAAAAGTTCTCCATAGAAAACCTGTTTCATGGCGGCGTATCTAAAAGTGCTATCCTCGCGGCTCTCAAACAGGGCGGCATAGAAGCGTCCGAGGAAATGGCAACCGAGATAACTAATATCCTTGCCAATGAGGCCATTATGGGTAACCAGTCTGACTTCAACAAGGCCATTGCAGAATATAAGGCGATAGGCCTCGACGATAAGGACGCTAAGGCAAAGGCACTTGAGGAAAAGCTACTCCAGGTGCTTGAAGCGGGCGCAGGCGGATTCCTGAGCGGCTTTGGCATGGGCGCGGCGGCGGATATAATGAACACACGGACCGCAGGGCACAGTGTAATAGACCAGGCTACGGAAACCTATATCAATCAGGGACAAACCCCGGAACAGGCCCGGCAGAGTGCCATAGACTACCTGAAGGGCGAGCTACGCGCCGTCGGTGCGCTTGCGGATGAAAACTCCGTCGCGTATAAGCTGTCGCAGAAGACAGACGATATGTCAACCGGCGATGTCGGCAGGGCCTATATTGCGAATACGAAACAGGCTGAGAATATCGTAACGAACAGGCTTGCAAACACGGCGGACACGGGATACAATATAAACAGAGGTGATATAAATGGAGCAGAAAACGGAAGCCAAACTCAAGCCGGAGGAAATGCCGGAGTATCAGGACAAACTGTCACAGAGCCTGATTCGAGGATGGCGCAAACAGTTTCCGGAATGGACGGACGAGCGGATTATAGAGGAATTGGAAGCCCTGTAAAGGATATCATCCGGCAGCAGGGCGCGACCCCTGTTGATTTAAGGACGGCATCAGACCCGTCCTCTTTTTATGCCGCAATATCCGAGGCAAAGCAAGGTAATCCGCATGGCGCGTTCGTAACGGCGCATGATGTTTCGGAGTATGGCGATATGAAGATGTTCCTGGGCGATGATAACGGTGTCGGCGTAGCGGTGACAAAAGACGGCGACATTGTATCTGTATTCAAAAATCCCAATATATCAAAGTCGCGCAAGGCGGTATCCTCCATATTACTTACCGCCATCGACAACGGCGGTGTAAAGCTGGATAACTATAATGGTGGTCTTTCACAAATGTACCTTAACCACGGCTTTATACCCGTGGCGCGAACCGCATTTGTAGATGAGTACGCCCCGTCCGACTGGAACTATGAACGCGACGGCAGGCCGGACATCATCTTCTGGGTGCATAACGGAGATAACGCCGACCTTACCGCCCGGAACATAGGCACGCAGGAAATGCCCGACCTTACCGCACTCCCCCTTATGGAGTATGACGAGGCGGCGAAATACCGCGATAGCCTCATTCCATCCAAACGCCTTGAGCGGCTCGAACAACGGCTTAATGAACAGCCTATGGTCCTTTCCCGTGAAGGCATAGACATTCAGAACCAGATAAACGAGATCAAAGCGCAGCAACAGACCGTCGCCGATATTGCAAACGATACGTCGAGGGCACAGCAGCAGGCCGACCTATCCGAAAAGGAACAAAACTTTGCCAAAAATCTCAGCCAGGCCGCACAGAACCTCAACATGGTCAACGCCGAGACCAAGGCTTTAGGGCGCGAATACTATACGCATTCAGAGGAAATGCCCTCCTTGCAGGACATTCAAAAGAAAAACATAGAGGACTTTACCAGTGAGGATTTCAGCGTACTGGCAAAGAACCTGCTCGGCAGCGGCAAGCAACGCCTTTATACCAAAGAACCTTCCCGCGTATTCGATACGGTAGCTGGCAACAATAAGGCCCTGCGCAATACACTGTATAACCTGTTCGAAAAGCCTTTTAACGAGGCAGGCGGCAATTATGGCAAATCCCTTACTTCCTCGGTAGAATCCTATAAGGAGATCATGCGGAAGTATGACATAAAGCCTAAGAGCAAAGAAGATATAGCTGCCCAGCGTTACGGAGAAGGGCAGTATCAGGGGCCGGACGGTGAAATGATAGAATATACCCAGGCAGACCTTCAGCGGGATTTCCCCGATACGTGGGAGAAAATCAAGGGCTTTGCCGAAGCCAACAGGCAGATATATGAGAAGTACCTTGACCGTATCAACTCCATGATGGAGACGATATATCCTAACGTTTTGGAGAACGCCCAGGAAGAATACCAGAACCTGGTATCGAAGCTCGATGTAGCCAAGAGCAAAACCGACGCCATGGTCCGCGCCATAGCCGAAAAGGAACGGGTGACGCAGCAGCTTCAGGATATGCGCGACAGCAAGCAGAGGCGCGACACTAAAGCGTTCGCGAATATCGAGGGCAGGATAGCAGCGGAGCAGGCGAAAGTAGACAGCATGAAAACCGAGCTGGTACAGCTGGAAAAGAAACTGCGCGTAGCGGAAATGAATGCGCAGGCTCAGCGGGCAGCGATAGACAGCGGGGCCATATATGAAGGCAAAAGGATAATCCCCCGGAAGGACTATTTCCACCACGCGCAGGAAATGCTGAGCGATTACAGCGTGCTCGACTTCCTCAGACCCAAAAACGTGACCGAGGATGTATCCCCCGCGCTGGCTGGCGTATCCGACCAGACAAAACCCAAATCCCGCTGGTGGGGCGCAATGTTCCACCGGGGGCGGGGGCCATACTTTGAGAGCGCCTCGAACGCCATGGCGAGTTATATCGGCATGGCGGAATACAAACTCGCGTATGACCCGCTTACCAACTATTATCGCAAACTGGAAACGACGATACGCGGCAGCGCAGATACCATCAACGCAAAGAATGCCTCAGGCTTTATCGAATGGGTTAAGGACTGGACGGACGGCATGAGCGGCAAAAGCGACCATGTTATAGACCGCGGTGTACAGAAGATACTTTCCCGCCAGACCTTGAACAGCCTGAATAATCTCAACAAGCGGGTACGTGCCAATAAGGTAATGGGCAATATCCGTACCATGATTGTGCAGGCATCAAACCTGCCTAACGCAATGAGCTATGTGACCAGCCCCAAAGCGTGGGCACAGGGCATACAGATGCTTGCGGATTATCATCACAATCCTGATTCCGAGATAGCCAAAGCAAGAGGACAATCTCAATTTATGGCCCAGCGCTACGGCAGCAACGCAATGGAGATTCTGGAAAGCGACGGGCTGAGCGCTAAGAAGCTCGCCGGCAAGGGCATGGAACTGCTTCAACACTGGGGTGATGAGCTTACATGGTTCTCTGCTTTTGCGCAGTATAACGAGAACCCACAGGCGGCCATGTCCGGCATGAAGCGCACCTATGACAACGCCATAGACTATGCGGACGACATAACCCGCCGAAGCGTGGCAGGCCGAGGCGTAGGCGAGGGTGCACTGGTTAATAATTCAAAGGTGGTCAATCTGATCGCCCCGTTTCAGACCGAAATACTCAACCAATGGAATACATTTTTTGAGCACGTGAAGGATCTGAAGGCGAGCCCGCAGGCGCGAGCACGTGCCGCTGCCGGTCTCGCGATGTACGAGGTTACGGCCTTTGCATTCAACACGTTAGCGCAGGCAGTGCTCGGTGACAAAGTCGTGGGCTTAGATTTTATAGGCGCTCTGGTAGATACCATAACGAACGCCATAAATGACGATGACGAGGACGAAGAAAAGGACGCCCTTGATTATGCCAAGGAACTGGGGCAGGCTTCTCTCGGAACTGTAGTGGACGCTGCTCCGTTTATAAACATAATCACCAGTTTCATGGGCGACGAAACCAGCAAAAATTTATTCGGCGAACATTCGCCTACCCGTTACGGCACCGGCAACATAGGCATACGGGCTGCGGCTGATGCCATGATGTGGGGCAAGGATACCGTTAAAACTCTTATCGACATGGCAGGCGGTAAAGCTACGGCCAAAGACCTCGACTGGGAAGGCGGCCTTGATGCTGTCGGCAACTTCGTTACTCCGTGGGGCGGCACACAGCTCGCGAGGACTGTCAAGGGCCTTGAAACCTTCTTCCGGGGCGGCAAGTACGACAAAAAGGGCAACCTGCAATACGCCGTGGCGAAAACCCCGGTCAACTTCCTTCGCGCCGCCACGCTCGGGCGCAGCGTGCTGCCGGAGCATCAGGAATGGATAGCTAAGGGATTCCCAACACTTACCCCGGAGCAGACCAAGGCATATGGCGAATTTAAAAAGGCGGGCGGCGACATAACCGCGTTTACGGACTTCAAGGCCAAATATGATGAGCTCAAAAACAGCATCGGAGCGGACAACAGAGAGATAAGCAAACTCGCCGACGAGATAGAAGCGGCCAACCCCATGCTGTCAGAGGCTCAGGCTAAAGAGCGGGCGCAGAACCAGCTCGGCAAGAAATACCGCAACGCCGAAAATGAATACCTTACCCTTGTTGCCGACAGCGATATGACGGACGAGCAGAAGCTTGCCGCTATGATGGCAATAGGAATGTCCGATGATGACATAAACAAGGTCAAGGGGCTTGTGAAAAACGGCGTTACCGTTGGCGAATACTTGAAGTACCAGAACCTTTACAGCTCTCGCGGGTCTACAAAGACCGAGGACAAAAACGCGCTCGTATCCGCACTCATGGCCGATAAGACGCTCTCCGAGAATGACAAGACCATGCTTGCCAACAGGATAATTGATGGCGATTGGATAGTGGACTTCAGCAGCCAGGCGGCAAACGACATACTTACCCAGCACGGCAAGAGCAGTTATAACAAGTATCAGAAGGCCAAGACGGAAGCCGGGATATCCGCTGAAACGTATCTCAGCTACGCAAATAAGAGCGATAACTTCATAAGCGACTACGACCAGTACGGCACGAGCATAAGCTACAGCAAAAAGGCTAAAGTAGTCGATTACCTCGAAAAAATCGATGCAAGCGAGGAACAGAAAGAATATATGTTCCATGAACTGTTTGGCTATACTTCGAGCTATCAGGCCCGCTTTAAGAAGCTTAAAGAAATCGACGGCGTCTGGTGCTACGAGCACAACGGCGAATGGATAAGGCCTACTTACTAAAGGAGGGACGCATGGCAATACAGGACAACAAAATAACCACGTGGACAAACCCGATAGTCAACGAAGCGGACCGCCCCCAGCGGTCCGCTGCTGACATGAAGGCGATATTCGACAGCAACAGTAACCAGCTCAAGAAAGCACTCAACGGCCTCATAGACGCGCTTACTCAATCCGGCGGCGGCGACATAGGGGCAAGCGTTGAGGGCATGGCCGGAAACAACGTGCAGGCCCTTATCGCGGAGCTGAAGGGCTTGATAGACACGATAGAGGAATACACGGACAGCCTTAAAACGCCCAACGGCGCCGCTAACGTGGGCGCAGAGGTGAGCGGCATAACCGGCGACAACATAGCCGCCGTCCTCACCGCGCTGAAAACCCTCTGCGACAGGGTAGATACCACCGGCGACGGAGACCTGTTTTTAAAGAACGACGGCACTTATGGCCTGCCCACCGTGGGCAGCGCCGCAAACGGCCTTCCCATAGGCGGCGAGGCAGGGCAGTTCCTGAAAAAGGCCAGCTCCGTCAATTTCGCGGGATACTGGGGCGGCATTGTAGACGAGGCCCTTTCCGGCCTGCTGAAAGCCTCCAATGGTGAGCTGGCGGCGGCGGAGGCAGGCGTTGACTACCAGACCCCCCTCGCTTCCGGGACGGACTACCAGCCCCCCATACCCGCCGGGACTTACGCCACCCCGGACGATGTTTCCGAGGCCGTGTCGGGGCATAACAGCGCAGGCAACGCACATTCCGCGCTGTTCAGCAAAAAGCAGACCGCGCCCGCCGTCGCTTCCTCCCTCCCCGCCAGTGGCGCGGCGCTGACGGCAAACACCATATATAACGTATCCTCTCCTGTGGGTACATACGTGTTTACCCCGCCTGCATCCGGCTGGGCGCACGGCACATTCAGCACGGCGGCCTCGGTTGCGGTGTCGTTTGTGAGCGGGGCGAACTATTTAGGCGAGGCCCCGGCAATAGAGGCAAGCAAAACCTACGAATTTGACGTATACAATGGTGTGTGGGCAGTGCAGGAGGTTGTGAGCGCATGATAGCTATGCTGCGAAGGAGGCTGATGGGCGGAAAAAAGCCAAAGGAATACACATTGACCGTGAAGTGGAATTCCGACCCTGTTAACTGGTTCAAAGTGATATGCGATGGTATACAATATGGTTATAGAGACGGAAATAAAACAATCAAAATCACAGAAGGATCAACGTTAGCTATATCTGCTAATCCGGTGAGTCACATACATTATATTTACTTTAATAATCAGCTTGTTAAGATGTATGATGCAGATGATGTCAAATCCTACACTTGGTATTTCCCTTATGCTATTACGGGAGATATTACCTTCACCTTTAGGATGGAATTCAGCACCAAGTACAGCTACATAAATTGGAAAATGTGAAAGGAATAAGTGCACTATGCGTAAAATAATTCTATCGGGGGGGGGCAGCCTCCGTAAAATAAAAAGCGCCTATGCGCTATGATACCATTGCAGTTTGCCTTACGGCGCAGAATGATGATGGCAGGGGGCGGCGGTGCGCCCGTATCCGATTTGCCGCTGGGAGCGTTGATAAATGTAGGCACGGACGGTGGAGCGGGTACGCCTAACTATGAGATAGCGGACAAGGATAATCTTATGAGCGGCGGCGTGGTACTGGTGAGAAAAGAAATATATTCTGAATCGAAGTTCGGCTGGGGTACAAAGTACCCTGATAGTATACTGGATAACCTGATAAAAACCACTATCTACAACAAAATGCCCCAGGAGCTTCGAGACAAAATGCTGGACGTAACATTTTATCTTTGGGGTTCTGGTGATATAACTCGCAAAATATTCGCCTTGACCTACACCATGGCGGGTATCGGCAGTACAATAATAGAGGGCAAGGCGCTCCAATTATACACGAGCAACGCCAGCAGGATTAAAAATTTTAAAGGAGCTGCGGGTTTATGGTGGGCCTCGTCACGCTCCAATGCTGAATACTCAGCCGTAATTCTAACCGATGGTACGAACAGTTTTCGATTGCCGGACACTTTCGCAGGCGTTGTCCCCACCTTCGCTATTCCGGCAGACACCGCATACGACCTTACACCAAATACAGACGGTTCATATAATTTAATCTTATAAAGGAGAATACAATGCTAAACACAAACTATGCCAAGCTGGTGGGGGAGTATCCCGAATATTTACGCCTGCCGGTTGAGTTGCAATCGCCGCTTATAATCAACGGTGTGACGCACCCCGCAGGGGCGCACCTCTCCACCAATGACGATGCGGCGATAAAGGAGCTGGGCTATAAGCCCGTGACCCGTTCCCCCATGCCCTCAAAGGAGGGCTTTTATTATACCGAGAGCTGGACGGAAACCGACACGGCTATAGTGCAGGAGTGGGAGGAACATGAACAGCCCCCGGCTACCGACTATACCGAAGTCCTCGATATTATGACAGGAGAAAAAGCATGATAGTACGCACAGCTGAAGACGCAAGAGTCTGGCGAGCGCAGCTTGATAAGGCACTACCAACTGTGCCCGATAAGGACGCAAGCAGTTGCGTAGACCTCTATCCAACCTTAAAACAGAGTGGCAGTCTCATAAAAGCCGGAACTCGTATCAACTGGAACGGCTGGCTCAAACAGGCCACCGTAGACCTATGGGATACCGAGGCCAACGACCCCGACCATGCACCTAACCTGTGGGTGAAGATAAACTATAAGGATGGTGTTCGGGTTATCCCTGACGTAATCTCAGCAGCCGAGGCATTTGCACTTGATGAGCTTGGCTGGTGGAACGGTGCGATATACAAGAGCCTCATAGCCGCCAACGTCTACACCCCAGACGCATACCCACAGGGATGGGAACTTCAGGAATAAGGAGCCGCACGGCTCTTTTTTCATAATCAAAAAAACAAAGAAAGGATAAATCAAAAATGAAGAAACTCACTTGTATCCTCGCGGTAATGCTCATGCTGTGCCTTAGCACCATAGCCTACGCCGCAGACCCCGTAACTCTGGATATAACCGCGCTGGACTACCAGACCGGCAAGGCGGTATCCAAAACCTACGTCAACAACGAGCTGTTTTTGCTCAAAGTGGACATAGGCATACCCCGTTTTTACGACCTGACCGATATGGAGCTTATAATCGAACTGGACGGCGTAAAGCTGGACACAAACGACCTGAGATTGGAGGCCGGAACATATTACCTGAGCGGCATAGTTACCGACCAGCCCGCCGCCCTCCGTATAACCGTCAAAGACATGGCATACGAAAACGCCACCACGGCAGAAGAACTCTACAACGCCATGCAGAAAAACAGGACTGTAAGCAAAACCTACTATTTTAACGCCGCACAGCCCGCCGAACAGCCCATTGCGAAAAATCCCGTGGTGATACCCAAGACCGGCGACATATCTATTATAGCCTATGCCATCCCCCTCTCCCTGATAGGCTTTGGCCTCTTTGTGGCGGGTAAACGCAGATGAACAGAATAGACGGTTTTATCGCCTACCTGGAATCCCACGTAGGTGATATGTATGTATGGGGAGCGCAGGGACAGCAGGTTGACAGCATGAGCGACCCCTACGCATGGATAGAACGGCGCGAAACCAGCGACACGAATTACAACCGCGCCGTGAAATTCATGGAGAAGGCCGAAAAACGGCCTCTCTACGCATTCGACTGTTCTGGCCTCATCGTACACTACATCAGCGACATAAAGCACTGGATGAAGGGCGACACCAACGCCCAGGGGCTTTACCGTATGTGCGGCGAAAACAGGGGCTACGCCGGGAAAACCGCCATGTGTGCGGGCGACCTCGTATTCAAGTACAGCGAAAGCAGCAAGAAAATGGTTCACGTTGGCGTATATGTCGGCGACGGCTACACCATAGAGGCGAAAGGCCGCGACGATGGCGTATGTAAGCGCAAGCTGTCCGATGGCAACTGGACGCACTGGGGGCGGCTTGCCCTGCTCCAGCAGGAGGAAGAAAAGGAGGAGGTAAAGGCGCAGAAGATCATAACCCTGACGAGCCCCATGATGCGGGGCAACGACATCAAAGCATTGCAGACCGCCCTTAACGCTCTGGGCTATGACGCGGGGGACGCGGACGGCATAGCGGGCAAAAACACCATTGCGGCCATACGGGCGTTTTGCCAGGCACACAGTATGACACCGACAGAGCTGCCGGACGTGCTACAGGCTACCGTATCCGTGGACGGCAAAATCTATGTAGGCACACTAAAAAAATAAGGAGGAGCACCCATGACCAAAGAATGGATATGGGCAATCGTAACGGGACTGAGCGGCATTTTGCTGGGCTGGCTTGCCCACATAAAGACCGCAAGGAAAGACGCGGTTGATGCGGCTACACACGACACCGCCATTGATACCGCGCTCAAATCGGACGTGGACTACATCAAACGCGGCGTGGACGATATCAAACTCGATATGCGGGCGCAGGCTACAAAAATCGAGGACATAGACCGCCGCGTGGCCCGTGTGGAAGAAAGCGCGAAAAGCGCCCACCACCGGCTGGACAGGCTTGAAGCACACAACAACTAAAGGAGGAAAAAACATGAAACTCTCGAACAAGGTATACGACATTCTCAAGGCAATCGCCCTGATCTGGCTCCCCGCCATAGGCACACTGTACTTCGCCCTCGCGGGTATCTGGAACCTTCCCTATCCCGAAGAGATAGTTGGCACCATCACCGCCGTTGACACGTTCCTCGGCGCGGTGCTGGGCATATCCTCGGCAAACTACAACAAACAGTAGCCCCCGGACGGGATTCCCTTTCAATAGCCCCCCTTAATTGGGGGGCGTATTTTTATAAAGGAGGTATAGGCTTTTGGAGAAGCGGGCCCCTTTGAAATGGATAAAGCATTGCTTAATTCCCGTTCACGCACGGAATGGGAGGCACTCATACACGAATGGATACATAACGAAAAAGACCGCTGGCTGATAACCCGCCGCCTTTTAGACGGGGTACCATACGACGCTCTGACGGGCGAGTACCAGCTTAAATTTGAAATACCCCTTGAATATGACCAGATACGCAGGCGGTGCAAGGCCGCCGAAAAACAACTGAAAACGCACTGTAAATAGCCGATAAATAGCCGATGGGAGCAATCCTGTCGGCTCTTTTTTTATGCCAAAATTCAGGTAGAAGGGAGCGTGAAACAGTGTATCCATACCAACCTTATTTTAACCAGCAAACCCAATATCAGCGAACCGAAGTAGTCAAAGTGAACGGCGAGGGCGGCGCAAAGGCGTATCAAATGCCCCCTAATAGCTCCGTTCTTCTGTTGGACGAAACGGCCCCCATAGTGTGGCTTAAAACAACGGATGGGGCGGGGTTCCCCTCTCTCTCGCCTTACAGCATAACCCCGTATAAACCCGCTCCGCCTGTCGATGTGAACGGCCTTGAACAGAGAATAGCCAGATTGGAGGAAATGATAAATGCCAAACCCGATACTACAAATGCTAAGCGGAGGAAGTCCGAGGAAGCTCAACCCACAAATGATAGCGCAGGCTAAACAGATGATGTCCGTTCCCGGACAAATGCAGAAGATAAAGCAGATGATAGGCAACGGCGACCCTAAACAGATGTTTTATGCGGCCTGCAAGCAATACGGGGTAGACCCCGAGGATATTCTTTCTGAATTAAGATAGACCATTACCCGAAGCGCGCGCGGGATTGGAATATAAATCGAAAGGAACTTTAGAACTATGGATAATATGCCCTCTCTCGCGGATATAGCCGCGGTAACTGATGGCAAGACTGACGGCTTCAACGGAGGCTTCTGGATATTCGCCCTTATCATACTTTTTGCCATGATGGGCGGCGGCTTTGGCGGCTGGAACCGCCAGGGCGAATTTGGACAGTATGCCACCGCTGCGTCTCAGCAAGAAATTCTCTTCGGTCAGCACTTCGGCCAGATCAATGACCGCCTGACTAACATCGGCAACGGTATATGTGATTCCACCTTCGCGCTGAACAACGCTATCACCACCGAAGGCCGGAACCTGTCCAACCAGCTCGCAAACTGCTGCTGCGAACAGAGGCTCGGTATAGCTAACCTCTCAGCGCAGATGAACCAGAACACCTGCGACATAACCACCGCTATCCACGCCGAGGCCGAGGCCACCCGCTCCCTGATACAGGCGAACGAAATGCAGGCTCTCAGGGACAAAGTGTCCAGCCTTGAAATGGATAACCGCATGTACGGAGTAGTCCGCTATCCCAACGGTTACACCTACAACGCGGGGAACTCTCCCTTCTGTGGTAATAATTGCGGCTGCTGCTGCTAATTCCGGCTATGCCGTGATATATCGGGGCGGCGTATGCTGCCCCTTGATTTTTGAAAGGAGCATAAAAAATGGCTTGTAAAAATGTATGCAAACTCTGCCCCAACCTTATAATCTCCCAGGCAGTTACCTTCACGGCGGGAACCGGGCTGATAATCAACCTCCCGGCAGGCAACTATAACGACAACCAGAAATACTGCATCGTGGTAGCTCAGTCTATCCCGGCGGCTACCACTATAACCGCGCCCGTGTTTGTCACCATAGGCGCCGGCACGGAACAGTACCCGCTGATAAATAGCTGCTGCGCCCAGGTCACAGCCTGCGCCATACGCACCCGCACCAAATATGCTACCATCGTTAAGACCAACGCCACGGGCGGCAGCTTTAAACTGCTCAATAAAACTTGCACACCCACTAACAGCCTTGCAAGCATTAACGGAGGCGCAGAGTAATGAGCTTTAAGGAGACCATACGCCTGATATCCGAAAGGCACACCGATATGACAGAGGTGACCGATGCGCTCTCTGATATGATGCACACGGTAAAAGACCGCCTGCCGGAAGTGTACAAGGAAACAATGTATTGCCTCGAAGAGATAGCATATCGGATAACTCCTGAAGAGGCGCGGCAGATAGTCAAAGGTATGCGCCCATACGGTCAGAAATGGGACTATGATACCATCAAGGCGTTTCTGGCGACGAAAGGCATAACGGCGGTATGCAAATACTATCTGTGCATGAATATGTACTACAACGATAGCCACGATACCGCCGAAATGGTAGGCAGGGGAGAAGACCCGGAGTTTTATTTCAGCCTTGCAAAAGATTTCATTAACGATATAGACGGTAAGGATTTCAAGGTTGAAAAATATTTTACTGCGTAACTGGCAACCTTCCGGCAACTTTCTGGCAACCTTTTATTTCAAGTCCTAAAACGAGCGCAAACGGAAAACATAGATAAACAGCCGCTTTTTACGGACGAGAAACTGCAAGGAACTGAATAAAAAACGGGTAGCTGCCGGATACCGAAGAAGAACACCATGCAGCGCATGGTGTTCTTCTTTGGTCTTTGATGAGTAGGTATTTTCCGGGCCAG
>OLGD01001325.1_pt1 | contig 38453 bp, 37 predicted proteins | sample 1605311 | NCBI WGS metagenome assembly OLGD01 (sample SAMEA3888917, study PRJEB22519) | human gut metagenome | biome: human gut; feature: human-associated habitat; material: faeces | place: Denmark | collected 2010
TGGTTAATGTTGTTTCTAGATGTAATAATAAATATTATGAATATTTGATTAAAGAATTGTTAATAAAGATATAAGGAGATGCAGATGAATGTATCTTTTAATTTGTATTAATTAGATTTATTAGTTAATATAGAAAAATAGATACATGTGATTGTGTATCTATTTGTTTTATTAATACTCTTTAGTTTGGATAGTATTTGTTTTTGTTATAAAGTTTCTATAAACTAGATAGAAACAAAAGAATTTATCTGGTTAACTATTGATTTAGTATTCAAACACGTATAAGTAATAAAAGATTTATCAACTTTTATAATTCATATTTAAAATGTATTAAATTAGATTTAACTATTTCAAACATCAGAGTTACTAAGCAAAAATATATTCGAAATGATAATATTAAATTACATGATTATTATTTAAATCTATATTTTTAATTTCTTCTTTAGATAAACCAGTTATTTTAATTATTTCATCAATTGGATACTTGTTTTTTAACAGATTTATTGTCATTTCACGTTGGGCTTCGCTTTTGCCTTCAGCTTTTCCTTCGGCTAATCCCTCAGCTTTATATATTTTTTTCAATGTATTCTTAGTTAAAATGTCATCTTGTTCTGGTGTGATGTTATATACGAACTTTTTGTCACTATTTAATGTTTTCAATTTATCAACACTCTCCTTAATGCTAGATATTGCCATCTTTTCAGAATATTTGTCCAATTCTTCTGGGTCTTTTATCCCAATCATCGTTAAAAGTGGTTTTTCTCTAACAATTTTCATGTCCTTATCATACCAAAGTTTTGCAAATTTTTCAACATTGATTTCATAATATCTAAACCTTTTGTCTAGTTCTTTCTTATTTTCTTTGTCATAAAACGTGTAACATGCAATAAGAGGACTTTTACTTGAAGCTTTATAATTTAGGGAAATATGGATAAAATCCGACTCAATGTCATAAGCATCTCCTTCAATAGTATACTGACTACAAAAAGAAAAATAATAATTTAAGTTTCTGATTCTAGTTACTTCATCAAAAGAGGAGTTTAACTCAACATTAATTTTTCTTCCATCAACTTCCACAATTAAATCTAGTCTTTTACTTCTTTCATGTTTACTTCTAACACCGAGCTCGATTGGGATAAAACCAACAATCCTATCAACTTTTGTATCAAGGCACTCACTAAGAAGTTCCAAAAGTAAACGTTTACTTACTTCATCTGTTCCAACAAACACAGCTTTAAACATTTTATCAATATTAAATGCATAAAATGTTTTAGTTTCTTGCGATATCATAAAAATCGCCTCCTTCATGGCCATTTATTCTAAATGTGTTGTCAACAAAAATCAAGAAAAATCGTATGCCAAAAGTCGACAAAATTCGACAAAAACACGTGTTTTGACCCCATTCTTAGGGAAATTTTAGTTTTGAAAATAGTGTGAAAAAGTTAGTTTTTTTTTATTGACTTTATATATTTTGTGTTTTTTTTAACATTTTGAAGAATCATTTCAAAAAGACTTTAACAATTGTTCTTAAAACGGTAGACTTTTTTTGTAAAATTTAGTAAAATGGTATCTAGAGGTGAAAGAAATGAAAATATTAGCAGTAAATGCCGGTAGTTCATCATTTAAATTTGAATTAGTTGAATTACCAGAAAAAAATGTTTTAGCTAGTGGATTATTTGAAAAAGTTGGAATAGATGGTTCTTTTTATACAATTAAACACAATGGTGAAAAAATAAAAAAAGAAGTTAATTTACCAGATCATGCTGAAGCGGTAAAAATATTAATGGATGAATTAATAAATATGGGAATTATTAGTTCTTTACAAGAAATTGAAGGAGTAGGACATCGTATGGCTCATGGTGGAACAGACTATACAAAGGCAACTCTTTTAACTGAAGAAGTATTGCAAGATTTAAGAAAGTTTGATGAACTTGCACCACTTCATAACCCAGCAAATATAATGGGAGTTAGAGCTTTTGCTAAAGAACTTCCTGATGCTATTCAAGTAGGTGTATTTGATACAGCTTTTAGTGCATCAACATTACCAGAAGAAAATTATATTTATGCAGTTCCATATGAATGGTATGAAAAATATGGTGTAAGAAGATATGGATATCATGGAACAAGTCATAGATATATTTATAAAACTATTTGTAACCATTTTGGTAAAGATAATCTTAAGGTTATAAGTTGTCATATTGGTAACGGGGCATCAATTACAGCTATTGATAGTGGTAAAGTAGTTGATACAACTTTAGGTTTCTCATCATTAGTTGGTCTAATTATGGGAACTCGTTGTGGAGATATCGATGTTGCTATTGTTCAATATATGATGAATAAAACTGGTAAATCTATTGATGAAGTTATGGATGACTTATACAAAAGAAGTGGTTTACTTGGTATAAGTGGAGTAAGTAGTGACTCTAGAGATGTAGAAATAGCTGCAGAAGAAGGAAATGAAAGAGCAATTTTAGCTAATGAAATGTATGCTCAAAAAATTGCTAATTATATAGCTATGTATAATAATGAACTAGGTGGAGCTGATGTTATTACATTAACAGCTGGTATTGGTGAAAATAGTAAAGCAATGCGTAAAGCCATATTAGAAAAAATTGCATCTTTAGGTGTAAAATTAGATGAAGAAAGAAATGATTTTAGAGGAGAATTTAGACTTATTTCAACTGATGATTCTAAAATACCTGTTTATGTAGTTCCAACTGATGAAGAAATGGAAATTGCATTAGAAACATACGAAATTAAAATTAAAAATAATTAGAAAGAGTGATGAATATGAAGGAAATGTATAAAAAAATATTTAAAATAATTAAAAAATATGACAATATAGTTCTTGCTCGTCATATAAGTCCAGACCCTGATGCTATAGCTAGTCAAATAGCTTTAAGGGATTCGATTAAACTTACATTTCCAGAAAAAAATGTATATGCAGTTGGAGCTGGTGTTCATAAATTTAAATATTTAGGTTCTTTGGATAAACCAGAACTGACAAGTATAGTAAATTCATTATTAATTGTTTTAGATGTACCAAATTTTTGTAGAGTTGATGGTATTAATGGTTTAGAATATCAAAGTATTTTAAAAATTGACCATCATCCTGCCGAAGATATAGTTGGTGATGTTGACTGGACAGATTCAACTAAATCAAGTACTTGTGAAATGATTGCAAATTTATTGTTAAATAGTCCTTTAGAAATGGATACAAAAATTGCTGAAGATTTATTTGTAGGTATGGTATTTGATAGTGATAGATTTTTACTTCCAAATACTAGTGTTGGAACATTAAAGACTGCATATGAGCTTGTTAGTACAAGTAATATCAATTTTGTTAATTTGTATGATAATTTATATGAAAGAAGTATTTCAGAAGAAAAATTTAGAGCTTATCTTATAAATAATATTGAAATAACTGAAAATAAATTTGGTTTTATATTTGTTCCTAGTGAAGATTTAAAAAAATTTAATGTAGAAGCAACAAGTGTATCAAATCAAGTTAATGACTTTTACTTTATTAAAGAACTTGTTTGTTGGATGTTTGTAGTTTATGATGAGAGAAATGACATTTATAAAGCAAATATTCGAAGTAGAGGTCCAGTTATAAATGAAGTAGCTGCAAAATATAATGGTGGAGGACATAAATTTGCATCTGGATGTAGAACTAATGATTATAAAGTAATTGAAGCTTTAGCTAAAGATTTAGATGCAACATGTAAAGAGTATTTTAATGAAGAAAATATCTAAAATAAAGAAAAATAATAATAAATATACTATAATACTGAGTGATAATAGTTCACTCAGTTTTTATAGTGATACATTAATAAAGTATAATTTGTTAAAACCTAGGAAAATTAGTGATAAGGAATTAGAGAAAATAATAAATTATAATAATTTTATTGAAGCTTATAATAAAGCATTAAAATATATTAGTTTTAAAGTAAGAACTAAAAAGGAAATTAAAGATAAGTTATGTAATTATAATAAAAATATTGTTCATGATGTAATAAAAAAATTAGATGAATTAGGTTTTCTTGATGAAAGAAAATATGTTGAAGCATTTGTAAATGATGAAATAAACTTAGGTAATAAAGGACCTTTTTATATAAAAAGTAGGTTAGAAAAATTAAATTTAGATAGTATTTTAATTGATGAAGTAATAAGTAATGTTGATGATGAAGTATGGTTAGAAAAAGTAAGAAAATTAGTTGATAAGAAAATAAATACTAATAGAAAATTATCTAAAGAAAGATTTTTATTAAAAATTAAAAATGATTTAATAATAATGGGTTATAATAAAGATATAATAAATGAAGTATTAAATAATACTTATATAGAAGAAAATGATGATGTAATAGAGATGGAATTTAAAAAAGAATATAAAAAATTAAGTAGAAAATATAGTGATAAAGAACTAAATAATAAATTAAAATATAATTTATATAAAAAAGGATTTAGTTTAACAAAAATAGAAGAATTAATAAATAAATACTAGATTAAAAGATAAAATATTGTTATAATACTTATATAAGATATGGTGATTAGTATGAAAAACAAATTAATATTATTTTTAATTACATTTATTATGGGAATAAGTAGTGTTAATGCTTATACAACAACTAATGCAAAGTGTGTTTCAGATAGAAGTTGTATGGTTGTGTGTAATTATACTAATAAAGCTAAAAGAAATGATGGTAGCATTGGTAATAGATATGTTACAATTTATTATGATTATAAAAGTAATAATTTTTCAGTAGGTTATTGGAGTGGACTTGCTGGAGATGGAAAAAGTGCTCAATTGAAGGGACCAAATAGTTTTGGTAAAGTTTTTAGTACTAGTGGTACTAATGTATTTGTGCAACCAAGTATGAATTTGAATGAAAATAAATTTAAATGTCCAACTCATGGTTATTATGACTTAGATGGTTGGGTTGGTGGCAATGAAATTTGCTTTGATGGTGATGGAAAATGGTGTGCAACAGAAAAGAAAAATGCTGGAACAAGATTTGGTAGTGCTTCAGATAGTTTTATTTCTGATACTAGAGATATGACTTTTGAAGATGAAATTAAATATTATTTTAGTAATTGGTCAATCGGAGATGTATCTTTAGATGATTTTAAAAGTGGTAAATATAAAAATGCTGAAGATTTAATGGAAAAAGTATTTTTAAACGACTTTAAGAAAAATTATTTAAATGGTAATGATATGCCACAATTTATTAAAAATTCTAATGCTTATCAAAATGGTGTTGCTTTAGCTAAAAAACAATTTGATGCTTTAAAAGAATCCTGGGTAAGTGAACTTGAAGAAGAAAAAAATAATGGTACAATAACTGAAGCTGAATATAATAATGTTATGAAAAATCTTAAAAGTGTTAATGATAACTTTGAGAGTGTTGGTAAAGATTATTTAGAAAATATTGATGTAATTAGTAAAAGACAAGATGCCTTAGATGTAGACCCAGTTGATATTTGTGAAGTAAACAGTACATCATTAAAAGCATTTCAAGTAATTGGTTATATTTTATTAATTATTAAAATAATTGTACCTTTGATACTAATTGTTCTTGGTAGTATTGATTTTGCAAAAGCTGCTTTAAGTGGAGATGACAAAAGTACTAAGGATGCTGCAGTACAATTTGGTAAAAGAGTTTTAATTGGTTTAATTATTTTCTTTATTCCAACAATTATAGATTTTTTCTTAAGTTTGGTTAAAGGAACAAGTGAAGTTGTAGCAAAATATGAAAATTGTACAAATTGTATATTAAATCCAAATAATAGTGGTAAATGTAGTCCAAGAGGAATAACTGAGTAGCAAAAGCTACTTTTTCTTTTATTTTATAAAATGTTGTGGTATAATAAAACATATTAAAAAAAGAGGTGTTTCTATGTTAAATATTGTGTTAGCAAGTGTTAATAATTTAGATGTTGAAAAAGTAAATATTTGTAGTGGAACTACTTTAAAAGCATTTCAAGTAATTGGTTATATTATATATATTATTAAAATATTAGTTCCAATTATTATAATTGTTTTAGGAATGATTGATTTTGGTAAGGCTGCTTTAAGTGGAGATGATAAAGCAAATGTTACAACAATTACAACTTTAGGAAGAAGATTAATTATTGGGGTTTTAATATTTTTTATTCCAACAATATTAGATTTTTTCTTAGGTTTAGTTGATGGTACTAAAGAGTCTGTTAGTAAATATGGACCATGCACAAAGTGTATGCTTGAACCTTTCTCTGATACTTGTAAACCTCAAAATTTAAATGATTAAATATCTTGTTACTTAAAAAGAAACAAGATTTATGTTATGATGTATTTAGCAAAGAGATTTGCATAAAATATAAATGGGACACTTCGATTTTGCAAGTTTAAGTGTTAACCAAAATAATTGATTAGCCCAATCAAGCTTGATTGGGTATTATTTTTTTATTATTAATATCAATTTGATTATTAACAATAAATCAAATGTTATAAGTTCCAAACTCTCAAAAAGAAAGATTTAAACTTCATAATCATTTCTCCTTAATTTATTTAAAATTTTAGAAGGCTATAAAAATTAATGGATAAAGATTATCCATTTTTTTCTTTTAATATGTTCTAATAAATGTTATAATATTGATATATATGGAGGATGTCATGGACATAATAGAAAATTTAAATAAAGAACAAAGAGAAGCAGTGGAACATATTGAAGGACCTTGTTTGGTTTTAGCAGGGGCTGGTTCAGGAAAAACTAAAGTTTTAACAACAAGAATTGCTAATATGATTAATAAAGGTATTTATTCTGGAAATATTTTAGCAATAACATTTACTAATAAAGCTGCAAAAGAAATGCGTGATAGAATAAGTAGAATAGTTAGTGAAAATTATGCTTTTGTGGGTACTTTTCACTCTTTTGGATTACGTGTTATTAGAGAAAATTATGAGTTAATGGGATTATCTAAAAATTTTACTATTATAGATAGTGATGATGTTGCTAGTATAATTAAAAAGATTATGAAAGAACTTGATATAAATCCTAAAGAATATAGTGTTTCATTTATTAGAAATAAAATTAGTTTTATTAAAAATGAAATGTTAAGTGATGGTGAGATTGATAAATATTTAGTAAGTCCACCTGAAAAGGTTGCAATAAAAGTTTATAGAGAATATGAAAAAATCTTAAGAAGAAATAATGCTGTTGATTTTGATGATTTGTTAAAAAGGCCAGTGGAACTATTAATGGGTAATGAAGATGTTTTAGATAAGTATCAAGAAAAGTTTAAATATATATTAATTGATGAATATCAAGATACAAATGAAGTGCAATATAAATTAGTTAAGTTACTAGCAAGTAAATATAGAAATTTATTTGTAGTTGGTGATGTAAATCAAAGTATATATGGTTTTAGATGGAGTAATTATAAGAATATATTAAATTTTGAGAAGGATTATCCTGAAGCTATAAGTATTACATTAAATCAAAATTATCGAAGTACAAATACAATTCTTAATGCTGCCAATAGTGTTATTAAAAATAATTTAGAGAGAAGAGAAGTAAATCTTTTTAGTACTTTTGGAGATGGTGTTAAAATTAAGTATCTAAGGGGTAATGATGAAAAAGATGAAGTTAAGTTAGTAATTGATGAAATAAATAAATTATTAAATGATGGTTATTCTTATAATGATTTTGCTATTCTTTATAGAACAAATGCTCAATCAAGAGCAGTTGAAGATGGTATTTTAAAAATGAATTGGCCTTATAGAGTAGTTGGTAGTTATTATTTCTATAAAAGAAAAGAAATTAAGGATTTATTATGTTATTTAAGATTAATATCTAATCATAATGATGATGTTTCTTTAGAAAGAGTTATTAATGTACCAAAAAGAGGTATTGGAGATATATCAATTAATAATATTAGGGCTTTAGCTAATGAAAATAATACATCTATGTTTGAGGCCTTAACTAAAGCAAAAGAAATTGAATTTAAAAATGTAATATTAAGTTTAAGTGAAGATGCTAAAGAATGTGATTTAACTGAATTAATTGATAAGGTTTTAGAAAAATCTGGAATGAAAGCAGAACTTGAAAAAGAACATACTTTAGAAGCTGATATAAGACTGGAAAACTTAATGGAATTTAAGAGTATTACAGAGAATTATCAAAAAGAAACTGGAACAGTTAATTTGGAAGATTTTTTGGAAGATATAAGTATTGTAGCAGATAGTGCAGACCATCAAAATTTAGAAGATGCTGTAACATTAATGACAATTCATTCTGCAAAAGGTCTGGAGTTTAGAGTGGTTTTTCTTATAGGTATGGAAGAAGGCGTAATGCCACACGTAATGAGTATGAATGAAGCAAGTGAACTTGAAGAAGAAAGAAGACTTTGCTATGTTGGTATAACTCGTGCTAAAGAAAGATTATATATAACAAATGCTAAAAGAAGAATGCTATTTGGTAATACAAATATGAACCCACCATCAAGGTTTATTAGTGAAATTGATGCAGATTTAATTGAAAAACAAGAGTCTAAAATAGAAACAAAAACATTTGATAAAACTAAGTTTTATGATGATGGAGGAGTTTTATATAAACATGGAGATGTAGTAATGCATACAATCTTTGGTAAAGGTGTTGTAATAGATAGTGATGAAAAGTTTGTTACAGTTGCTTTTAGTAAAAGATTTGGAATAAAGAAGGTTTTAAATAATTATCAAGGTTTAAGGAGGATTTAATATGAAAACGTTAGTAATTATGGCTGCAGGAATGGGAAGTAGATTTGGAGGATTAAAACAAATAGAACCAGTTGGTCCTCATGGAGAAATAATAGCAGATTATTCTGTATATGATGCTAAAAGAGCTGGTTTTTCTAAAGTAGTATTTATTATTAGAAAAGAAAATGAAGAATATTTTAGAACTCACATTATTAATAAGTATAAAGGGATTGATATTGTACTTGCTTTTCAAGAGTTAGATTATATTCCAGAAGATGTAACATTACCCGAAGGAAGAGTAAAGATGCTTGGAACAGGTCATGCTTTATATTGTGCAAAAGATGTTATTGAAGGAGATTTTATCATTATAAATTCTGATGATTTTTATGGTAAACATTCATATGAACTGGCATCTAAGTTTTTTGATGAAGAAGATAAAGATTACTTAAGTGTAAATTATCCTTATATTGTTACTGCTAGTAAATATGGTAAAGTTAAAAGAGGAGTAGTTAAAGAAGAAAATGATATTATAAAATCTATTACTGAAAGTGAAATTGGTGAAGAAAATGGTAAGATTATAGCTAGAAGTCTTCAAGATGGTTATGAATTTGAAATAAGTGAAGATACTCCGGTAGCTGTTAATTTCTTTGGTTTAAGAGAAAATTTCTTACATATTTTAGAAGAAAAATTTGATGAATTTATTCATGGCGGGTTGACTTTAACAAATGAGTTTTTACTTCCAGATATATTAAAAAATGGAATAAATGAAGGATTATTTCAAATACAATCTAAAGTATCAGAAAGTAGATGGATTGGCATGACTTATAAAGAAGATTTAGAAAGTGTTAAAAATCATATTAATAGTTTAATCGAAAGGGGAGATTATCCTGATGAACTATGGGGAAATTGATATAAAAAAGCGAGTAGAAGAATTAACTAAAATACTAAATGATGCAAATTATAATTATTATGTAAAAGATGAACCAACTATAACAGACCAAGAGTATGATAAGTATATGAGGGAACTTGAAAATATTGAGTTAGAGTATCCTCGGTATGCAAGTAAGAATAGTCCAACAAAAAGAGTTGGGGGAGAGGTAATTGAAAAATTTGAAAAAGTAATTAGGGATAAACCTATGCTTAGTATTTCCGATGTGTTTAGTGAAGATGAAGTAAGAGATTTTATTAGAAAAGTGGAAGATGAAGTAAGTCCAGAATATGTTTGTGAACAAAAAATTGATGGACTTGGAGTATCCTTAATATATGAAGCTGGTAAATTGGTTCGAGGGGTGACGCGGGGAGATGGTTTAGTTGGTGAAGATATAACTCACAATGTAAGAACTATTAAATCGATTCCTTTAGAGCTTACAAAACCTGTAGATATTGAAGTGCGTGGGGAAATTTTCATGCATAAAAGTACTTTGGAAAAATTAAATAAAAAACGAGAAGAGGAAGGTAAACCTAAATTACAAAATGTAAGAAATGCTGCAGCTGGTAGTATAAGACAACTTGATAGTAAAGTGGCTGCAGAGAGGGAACTTGATAACTTTGTTTATTATCTTCCTAATCCAAGTGATTTTGGCATTAAAACTCATCTTGAAGCTTTGCAATTTATGGGTGACTTAGGTTTTAAAGTAAATCCTCACAATAAACTTGTAAAAAATATAGATGAAATAATTTCATATATTGAAAAAGAAGCTGAAACTAGAAAAAGTCTATCATATGAAATAGATGGTATAGTTATTAAAGTAAATGATGTTTCATTACAAGAAAAATTAGGTAATACTGCGAAGTATCCAAGATGGGCGGTTGCTTATAAATTTCCAGCAGAAGAAGTGTTAACTAAACTAACTGATATAATTTTTACAGTTGGAAGAACGGGAAGAATTACACCAAATGCTGTTTTAGAACCAGTTATTGTAATGGGTTCAACTATAAGAAGGGCAACACTTCATAATGAAGACTATGTAAATATGAAGGGTTTAAAAATCGGAGATATAGTTTCTATTAGAAAAGCTGGAGATGTAATTCCAGAGGTAGTTGATGCAAAACTTGAAAGAAGAAATGGAACTGAAAAAGATTTTAAAATGATTTCAGAGTGCCCAATGTGTCATGAAAAAATAGTTAAAAAAGATGGTAATGTTGATTATTATTGTGTAAATCCAAAATGTCCAAAAAGAAATATTGAAGGTATTATTCATTATGTATCAAGGGATGCTTTAAATATTGAGGGTCTTGGGGATGAAATTGTTGAAGAATTGTATAATCTAGGTTTTGTTAGAAGTATTGTTGACTTATATAGTTTAAGTGATAAGAAAAAACAAATTATGGAATTTGATGGTTATGGTGAAAAAAGTTTAAATAAAATAATAGATAATATTGAAGCTAGTAAAAATAGTAGTTTAGAAAGATTATTATTTGGTTTAGGAATTAAAGAAATTGGTAGTAAAACTGCTAAAATACTTGCAAGTAATTTTGGTTCAATGGATAGTTTAATGAGTGCAAGTATGGAAGAATTAGAAAGTATTAGAGATATTGGTCATATAACTGCTTTAAGTGTTTATGAATATTTAAAAGAAAATAAAGAACTAATTGAAAAGTTAAAAGCTTTAGGTGTAAATATGAAATACTTAGGTAAAAATATGGGACTTAATGAATTTATTAGTGGTAAAAAGTTTGTTATAACTGGTACTATTGATGGGTATGGTAGAAAAGAAATTAAAGAAATAATTGAAAGTTATAATGGTACTGTTAGTGAGTCAGTTAGTAAAAATACTGATATTGTTATTGTCGGTAGTAATCCAGGTAGTAAATATCAAGATGCATTACGACTTAATATCATGATTTGGGATAATGATAAAACTATCAATGTATTAAATAATTTGCCAAAAGCATAAATAGATAGTATAATTATATTACTTAAGAGGTGAAAAGATTTTGAAAAAATTAAAGAATTTATGGGAAAATAATAAAGTATTAATAGTATTAGGATTAATTCTTGTAGCTTGTTTAGTTGCTATACTTATTGTTTCATTTTCATACTTCTTTGGAGGAAGTAAAAATGAATATGGTGATAGATTACAAGATATAGATAAATATCCAATTACAGAAACTATTAAAAATGAATATGTAAGTGCCCTAGAAAATGAAAAGATAGTTAAAGATGTAAAAATGCATACAAAAGGAAGAATTATTTATATTACAATAGATTTTAATGTTGACACATCTTTAAATGATGCAGAAGCTAAAGCTACATCAAGTTTATCTAATTTAAGTGAAGATATTCTAAGTTACTATGATATTAATATTACTTTAAAGTGTGATAAAAGTGAAAATAGTGAAGGATTTGTTATTCTAGGAGCTCGTAATGTTGCTGGTTCTGGTTTAGTTTGGAATAATAATACTCCAGTAGAAAGTGAAGAGAAATAATGAAAAAGAAGAAAAGTATTATAATAATTATAATAAGTATTTTAGTTGTTATTGGTATTGCAATTGGTTTATATTTTATATTAAATGATAAAGATAAATTAACAGTTTCTGAAAGAAATTGGGTTAATCAAAATATTGGTACAATTCAAAATATAAATGTTATAAATAATGTTAATGTATTTGGTAAAAATGGTAGTGGAGTTTTTTATGACTTTATTAGTGATTTTGAAACTGAATATGGCTTAAGTATTAACCCAATAACATTTAATGAAGGAAGTAATCCATCAGGAATTAGTTTTGGCGTTAAAAATATAGTTGATGATAATGATATATTATTTTATACAGATCATTATGTTTTAGTAGGTAAAAATAATGATTATATTTCTACGGAAGAAGATTTAAATGGTAAGAATATTGATATATTAAGTAAAGATTTAAGTTATGTAAGTAAATATGTTAAAAAAGCAAGTAATGTAGTATTTAAACAATTTGAAAATATTGATGAAATCATACTAGATATGAATGAAAATGAAACATATATGTTAGTTCCATTAATGGAATATTTAGATACAATACTAAGTAAAGATTATAAAGTAGTATATCATTTTAGTGATATAAAAGAATATTATGTTCTAAGTTTAAGTGATGATAAATTATCTAGTGTATTAAAGAAATATTATAACAAATGGAATAATGAATTTGATAATGTTTATAATGATAATTTATTTAAAACATTTACTAGTGCTATGAATATTACTGATACTGAAGTTGATAGTATGCAAAGTATTACATATAATTATGGTTTTGTTAATGCATCACCTTATGAAGTAATATTAGGTGGTAAATATGGTGGTATTGTTGCAGTTTATTTAAGTAATTTTAGTAAATTTGCAGATATAGAATTTAATTTTGTTAAGTATAAAACATTTAATAAGTTTATGAAAGCTGTTAATAATAAAGATATAGATTTATATTTTAATTATTATAATTTTACAGATGATTTTTATCAAACAGATGGTATTTCTATAGAATATGTTATAGCTGCTAGAAGAGATAATAGTACAGTTATAAAATCAATTTATTCATTAATAGGAGAAACTGTTTATGTACAAGAAAATAGTAAAATATATGATTATATTAAAAACATAAGTGATATTAATATTAAAACATTTAGTACTACAAAAGATTTATTTAAATTAAATAAAAAGGATGTATTTATTATCCTTGATAAAAATACATTTGATTATTATAGTGATAACAAGTTAGATAATTATACTGGACGATATGAGGATTTTATAAGTAACGAGTATACGTTTAAGGTGAGAACCAATAGTGCATTATATAGATTGCTTGATAAGTATATTGGGGTTATGGATGAAAATAAATTAGTTATTGAAGGATTAAATAATCATTATGATACTATTAAAAGTGGTAATATAATAACTAAGATAGCAGAATATATATTATTAATTCTATTGTTAGTTGTATTAATTATATTTATAATATTTAAGAAAAGTAAGAGAATATCTATTGCTAGAAAGATAAAGAAAGATGATAAAATGAAATTTATTGATCAACTTACTAGTTTAAAAAATAGAAATTTCTTAAATGAAAATATTGAAACTTGGAATAATAATACTATTTATCCTCAGACTATAGTGGTCATTGATTTAAATAAGATACAAGAAATTAATGATTTATATGGTTATAATGAAGGAGATAAACAAATTAAAGCATTAGCTAATATATTAGTTAAAACACAACTTGATAATAGTGAAATAATGCGTACTGATGGTAATGAATTTGTTATTTATTTAGTTGGTTATAGTCAAAAACAAGTAAGTAATTATATCTTTAAATTAAATAAAGAAATAAAGAAATTACCATATGAATTTGGGGCTGAATTTGGATTTAGTATGATACAAGATGATATTAAAACTATTGAAGATGCTTTAAATGAAGCTGTTGAAGATATGAAGAAAAATAAGGAAAATAGCAATGAATAAAGTTAAAAGTGAAGTAAAAGAGTTTTTTGATAATTTTAAAAAAGTATTGTTTAGACCTGAGATGGCAATACTCCCAGGTCAACTTGCTTACTTTTTTGTTCTTGCTATAGTTCCTACAATTACATTAATAAGTTATGAGGCAGCTTTACTTAATTTATCAACTGATGTTATATTTGATTTTATTGGGTCGGCTTTTTCTCCAGATATTGCCAATATGCTTCTTAATACTACTAAAGATGCTAGTGGAAGAGGTATTGGTTTCTTCTTAGTTGTTATAATTGGGTATTTTATTGCATCAAATGGACCAGCATCAATAATTATTACATCAAATACTATTTATGGAGAAAAACAAGAAGGTTTTTTTAGAAGAAGATTAAAAGCTATTATCATGACTTTTGTTTTAGTACTTCTATTTATATTCATGTTAATTGTACCAGTTTTTGGTACTAAAATAATTGAATTATTTAGATATGTTAATTTAGATAGTATTGTTACTAATAATGTTGCAACAGTTATAGGTATTTTACAAGGACCAATTACATGGTTAATTATGTATTTCTTTATTAAAATACTTTATACTATGGCTCCGAATAAAAAGATTAGAAGTAAAAATGTTGGTTATGGAGCAATATTTACTACTGTTTCATGGATAATTATTACATATATTTATTCATATTATATCAATAATATTGCTCATTATAGTACTTTTTATGGAGGACTTGCAAATATAGTTATTTTAATGTTCTGGTTTTATTTACTTGCTTATGCTTTTACAATAGGTATGGCATTAAATTATAGGAAGGAAGAAGTAGAATTAGAAAAAACTGGTACTATAAATAAAGTAAATTAGGGTAAATTAAAAACATGTACTACGGATATTACTTATGTACATGATTTAATTTCTTCGATGTAACCCTAGTATTCTTTACTAAAATATATTGAAGAGTAATACTCCAATAGAACTTAAGGGTCTTTAAGTTCTATTTTTTTTCTAATGTAATTGTTATTTTAAATTTTTCACATATATCTAAAAAATCATTTAAGTAAATGCGATTTCTATTGTGTTCAATATTGTTAATTCCATTTCTACTTCTACCAATTTCTTTAGCAAATTTTTCTTGACTTAAATTTGTCCATTCTCTAATTATTTTCATTATTTCATTTGCTTCATATTTGGTTGCATTTATTTTCATACTTTCACCTCGGATTTTAGATTACCATAAGTTATCTATAAAAAGTTAAAATTGATTATTGACAGTTATCAATTTGTGTAATAAAATGATAATAGAGAGTGGTACAAATGAAAATAAAAGTAAAGCATGTTTTATTGTTTATAATAGTTTCTATAACAATAATGAGTTTTACAATTTATAATATTGTAATAAATAATGATGTTTATGAAGAAGTAGATAGTAGAAATATTATAAATAATAAACTAATAAGTTTAATGATAGAAGAAACAAGAGGTTCTGGGGTTTATAAAGTTTCAAAAGACAATAAGTGGCCATCAAAAAAATATATATTTAATGAAACATTATCTAATTGCAAAAATGGAAGTACTTTAACATGGAACAAAAATGATAACTCTGTTACTGTTAATGTAAATAAAACAGATAAATGTGAGGTTTATTTTGATGTAGAACCAGCAGATATAACAATTAAACCATTAAATTTACCAACAACATATGGTAAACTTGGTTCTATAAATTGTACCAATAGCGATGCTACATATAATCAGAAATATAATAGAATAGAAGTATCAAATATAAATACAAAATATGAAAACTGTACTTTAAATTATACCGATAGTACATCAAAAGTTAATTTAGCTGATTATATAATTGGTTTAGCGGGGACAACACAGGGTACTGGTAAAGTTGTAAATGAAAAGGGATATAGGTATGAAGGGAAAAATCCAAATAACTATATATGGTTTAATAATGAATATTGGAGAATAATCGGAGTATTTGATAGTGCATCACATGGACTGGATGGAAAGAATTTAGTAAAAATAATTCGAGCCAGTGCTTTAGGAGGGTTGGCGTGGGATAAGTCAGTTACAAATAATTGGACAACGGCAAGTTTAAATTTTTTACTTAATGGAGCATATTATAATGCAACAGATGGCACAAATTCTGGATACTGTATTGGAAATGCAGCAAGAGCAACAATTATTTCAAATTGTAATTATACAAAAAAAGGTATTCAGGCTGGATACAGAGGAATGATAGCAAATGTAACTTGGTATCTTGGCGGATATTCAAGTATTAAAACAACAACAGATGCATTTTATGGATATGAAAGAGGAACAATGGTATATAGTGGAAGACCAACAAGTACAACAGGATATATAGGATTAATGTATCCGAGTGATTATGGATATAGTGTGTTATCAAGTAGTTGTGCGAGAACAACAAATTTAGATTCTTATGGCACTTCAACCTGTGCAGGAGCAAGTTGGTTATATGGGCAAGGATATGAGTGGTTATTGACACCTTTTTCTACGGAAAGTGTATTTGTGTTCTTTTTTAGTGATTCTGGTGATTTGAACTATGATTATACAGTGTATGGTTATAATAGTTTTCGGCCAGTTATATATTTAAATGCTTCTGTATATAAAATAGATGGTGATGGTAGTTTGAATTCTCCATATATTATTGGAATGTAGGTGGTGAAATGCAAAAAAGAATTAGAATAGTAAGTGTAAGTATAGTTTTAGTAATATTATTAATTGGAATTATTGTAATAAATAATAATTCCAATAGTAAATATTCATTTACACAAGATGGAATAAGATATGCTTTAACTTTAGATGGAAATAAAATAACTTCATTTCCATCTAAAGGAATGTATAAAGCACAAGTAACATGTGTTGGTGCAGATGGAAGATGGTTATATGATGATTGGAAACTTGCTATAGAAAATATAACTGGTGATATTTCATGTGATATTAATTTTAGTACTTTAACTAAAACCAATTTAAATGATCATATAATTAGCTTATCAGGAACGACCCAAGGGACAGGACAAGTAGTAAATGAAACAATTCAAGAAGACAATTCAACATTTACAGCTGAAGCAAAATTAGAACAAAGTGGTTATACAATTTCTAGTAATGATGCAATTTATCCATTTAAATGGGATGATACTAATAAAACTTGGACAAGTACAAATCATACTAATAGTGCAACAGCAACATTTATATTTAATGTAGCTACAGCAAGTAATTATCAAATTTGTTATAAACAATCAAGTGAACAAAACTATGATTACACAATATTTTATAAAGATAATACACAAATAATATCTTTAAAAGGTATATCTAATAGTGACTTTGAATGTTATTATTTAGGAAATTTAACAACATCGAATGCTATAAAAGTTACTTATCAAAAAGATAGTAGTAGTTCAAGTGGTTCGGATAACGTAATATTTTATTTACAAAGTGGTACATATAATGAAAATATACAAACTGTTAGTGCTGCTGGAATAAGATATGAAGGGAAAAATCCAAATAACTATATATGGTTTAATAATGAATACTGGAGAATAATTGGAGTATTTGATAGTGCATCACATGGTCAAAGTGAAAGGAATTTAGTAAAAATAATTAGAGATGAAACAATGGGCGGGATTTCATGGAATGTATCATCATCTGGAAATTGGGCAAATGTAAACTTGAATAAGCTATTTAATGGTGCATATTATAATGCAACAGATGGAACTAGTTCAGGATATTGCTATGGATATGGTGCAATAGCAACTGGCAATTGCGATTATACTAAAAAAGGCATACAATCCGAATATAGAAATATGATAGTAAATGCAATATGGTATTTAGGTGATTACTCAGACGCAAGTGCCAATGCTGAAGCTTTTTATAAATATGAAAGAAAATCAAAGACCACAATGGGATATATAGGCTTAATGTATGCAAGCGATTATGGATATAGCGTATTAGTAAGTGATTGTGCAAGAACAACAAATTTAGGGTCTTACGGCAGTGCAACATGTGCAGGACAAAGTTGGCTATATGGAAAAGGAAAAGAATGGACACTTACACCAGTTTCTTCCATTGCGACAATATTCTATTTAAGTGATGATGGTAGTCTTTACTTTGCATATAATGCATATGGCGGATATAATTCTCGTCCAGTCTTATACCTAGACAGTTCAGTGTTCTTGTATGATGGTGATGGAAGTCTAGAAAATCCTTATATTGTTGGGATGTGACATATGAATTGATAGAGTAATCTATCTTTTTCTATTGCAATTAATTATTAAAATTTGTATACTTATAATGAGGTAGTTATGAGTAAGAAAAGTAGTAATAAAAAAGTTTTTAGTTTTAAAAAATATTTAGTTATATTTTTAGTAATATTAAGTATCTTGTTTAGTGGATTAATATATTTTATAAATGTATTACCTTTAGAATACTTTTGGGTATTTATAGTTACTTTGGGTATAATAGATGTAATAGTGTCTTTGTTATTATTAAGTAATGGACATGTAAGAAATTTAGTTGGTGGTTTCTTTTCATTTATTTTAATAATAGGAATGATATTTGGAATAAATTATAGTTTAAATACAATGGATTTCTTTAAACAATTTGGTTTTAATGAATATAAGATAGAAAATTATAATATATTAGTTTTAAATACAAGTAATTATAAAAATATAAAAGATTTAAATAATCAAGTAATAGGGTATTTAGATAAAGATAAGTATGAAGGATTAAATAAAGCGATAGATAAGTTAAGTAAGAAAATTAGTTTTAAAAGTAATATAAGTAGTGATGTAAGTGATTTATTTACTAAGTTAGAAGAAAATATTGTAAATGCAATTATTTTAGAAGATGCACAAATTAGTATATTAAAAGAGCAAGTAAGTAATTTTGATGAAATAATAAAGTCTATTGATGTAATAGAGGTTGAAATTAAAAATAAAGATATAGGTAAATCTGTTGATGTTGTAAATAATTCATTTAATATATATATTTCTGGTATAGATACTTATGGAAGTATTAATAAAGTATCTAGAAGTGATGTTAATATTATTATGAGTGTTAATCCCACTACAAAAGAGATATTACTTACAAATATTCCTAGAGATTATTATGTTAAATTACATACTTTTGGGGAATATGATAAATTAACTCATGCTGGTATTTATGGGGTTGATGAAAGTATTCATACTTTAGAAGATTTATTTGATACTAAAATTAATTATTATGTTAAAGTTAATTTTACTTCTTTAGTTGATATTGTTGATGCTTTAGGTGGGGTTACAGTTAATTCTAAATATAGTTTTGTTTCTCAAGATGGTTATTCATATAAAAAGGGAGAAAATGTTTTAGATGGTAAAAAAGCATTATCTTTTGCTAGAGAAAGAAAATCATTTAAAGAAGGAGATAGAGTAAGGGGAGAAAATCAACAACTTGTTCTTACTGCCTTAATTAATAAAGCTATGTCTCCGAAGATAATAACTAATTATGTAGATATTTTAAAAGCTTTAAAGGGTAAGTTTGTTACAAATATAAGTGATGATGAAATAACTAAACTTATAAAAATGCAATTAGAAGATGGTAGTAGTTGGAGTATTAAATCAATTAGTGTTAATGGTAGTGATGCTATGGATTATGTTTATAGCTATAAGAAAACTAAATTATATGTTATGAAACCAGATGAAGAAACTGTTTTAAATGCTAAGAATAATATGAAGAAAGTTTTGGAAAATAAATAATTTGTGATAATTACTTCAATTTAAAAAGGTGCGACAGTGTCGCACCTTTTTAAAATTTATATTAATTTTGCAGACAGTGTCTGCAATTTTTTACAGCATAATAGTTCCATGTCAATTTTGCAGACAGTGTCGGCACTTTTTAATAACTAATGGCTATATGTTAATTTCACAGGCACTGCCTGTGAAATTGGGTAAAAGCTAAAAAAGTCCGACACTGTCGGACTTTTTTGAAATACAATAATATGATAATTAATTTTATTAACATTTGAAACAGATAATAAAGTTCTATAGTGTGACCATGACAATTTGTCACACACTGTGTGACGATTTGAAAATTTATAAAATTGTCTAAAATACTTTAAATTAGTTTCATTATAACCCTTGCCAAACTCCTTAGTTATCATTATAGAATATTTCTTTATAATTCCTTCACCATAGCATTTACCAGCTTCACTTAATAATTTACCTACATTATAATAAGTAGTTAAATCACTTTTGTTCTTTGAGGAATCTTTTACTTTTTTAGTTATTTCATTGTTTAATGTTTCTGTTTTAATATTTTCATAATAATTCATATTTTCTTACCTTAATTCTTTCATCGCTACAATACTCCATGATAAATTTATTATCTTTTTTACAGAGAATAATACCAATTGTTTTATCTTGAGTTATAGTTTTTAAATTCTTATCAATATAATTCATATATACTTCAATTTGACCAATGTGTTCTTTTTTTAGTTCAGTTATTTTTAATTCAACAACTACAAAACAATTAAATTCATAATTATATAATAGCAAATCAATATAGTTATAATTATTTCCAATTTTTATTGGATATTCATTTCTAATAAATGTAAATCCACTACCAAGTTCACTTAAAAATGCTGGTATATCTTCAAGTATCACCTTTTGTAATACTTTTTCAGATATTATTTCATAATTTAGATTATTCTTTATTATTATTGGATTTTTGATTGTATCCTCCATCTTAAGTTTTTCAGATTTAATTAGTTTTAATTTGGTATTTTCATCTAATCTTTCATATTCTTTATTTTTAATGCGTTCTCTAAGTTGTCTGGTGGACAAATTATTTTTAATTGTTATATCTATATAATATTTGATTTTATTTATATCTTTAAGAGGTAACAACTCTATATAATGGCTCCATGTCAATTCACCAGGCACTGCCTGGTGAATTCCATTTTCATAAAATTGACGCATATATCTTAGTGTTGAAACTGAATATTTTTTATTTAATTCTTTAGTTAATCTCTCTGAATACTCCTTAATAATTCCTTCTCCGTAATGCTTTCCAGCTTCACTTAATAATTTGCCTACATTATAATAAGTAGTTAAATCACTTTTGTTTTTTGAATAATCCTTTACTTTTTTAGTTATTTCATTATTTAGTATCTCTGTTTTAATATTTTCATAATAGTTCATTTTTCTTCATCCTTTCGTTTTCCCTTTTAAAAAACAAAAGTTAAAGGGAATTAAAACAAAACGGACTTGTTTTAATTCCCTTTATTCAAATTTATTTATATGTCTTTTTTTCCTCAAGTTAATTGTAACATATCGCTATGAATTAAGCAAGTAGACTATTTTAGTTCTCTTACTCTTCTAAGGATTAATTCATTATAATCTTTAGGTCTTCTTATATCTGTTACATCTAGACTTAATAATTCTTTAAAATAATCTTCCTTACTTAAATTTAAATCCAAACTAATTATTTTTTTTACTAAATAAAATGCATATTCTGGGTCTTCTTTATAAATCATAAATAGGTTAGTAGCAATATTAAATGCTATAACATAAATATAATCACTGGCAGGTTTAAGGGCCATAAAGTTATTCATATCTTCTTTAGTTAAATGACATAATAATATATCAATATTTTTTCTTAATTCAAATATATTATCACTTTTTATAGCACGGAGTAATATAAGTTCACTATCTAAGTTTTTAGCACTATCTAAATGTTTTCCTAATGTATCATAAGCATTTATAATTGCATCACTATAAAAACTACTTAATAAATGTTCATTACATATTAGTTCAAAAAATATACTAACTATTTCAATATAAACGTTTAATTCTTTATATAAATTATTATTAAAATTAAGATAAAATTGAATAGCATGCCCAAATTCATGAGCAAAAGTCATTATATCTTCAATACTATTTTCTATACATCCCATTATATAAAATCTTTTAAAATATTCTAAATATATTATTTCACCGGTATAACTTAAATTATCACCATTTATAAATCTAATAGATTTTTTATTTTCATTATATATTTTTAAAAATATTTCATAAATACTTTTAGAAGTACTATTTTTAAAGAAATCATGTAATATATCTATTATTTCTTTTAAAGAAAATTTTCTATTATTTTTAGGTAATTTAATAGTAGGTTCTTCTATATTAGCAACACCTTTTATAATTGGCCATAGAAAAGAAGTTTCATTTAAAAATTTGTAATCATATTCAAGAAGAATATCTACACTACCAGGTATTCTTTCTTTACTTAAATTAATTCTAATATTTTCTAATGTATTTAAAATAGTTCTTTTATCACTGGATATTGCTAATAATTTTTGTAGTTCTTTTTCTTTATCTTTTAACTCATTTTTAAAACATGTTGACATAATGACTCCTTGTAAGGAGTTATTCTAACACATTTTTTGTAAATATGAAAGAAAAAACTTTATATTAATAAAAAATAATGTTATAATTATAAAAGAATAAGGGTGATTATAAATGGAAAAAGTAAATGGACGTAAATTAAGTTTAATTTTTATATTTATTTTAATACTTTTAGTTATAGCTTTATTAGTGGGTAAATTAACATTTTCTTATTTAGGACCAACTTTAGGGGAAGATTTAAGTAATGAAGGTGAAGTTACTGCTAGTGGGGATACTTTAATATTTACAAAGGGTTCTAACCTTAGTTTAAGTGCTACAACTGATAATTTTCAAACTGGGGGTTCTAATTTAAGTAGTACAACTAATCCAAAGGTTAGATTAATTGCATCAAGTAAAACAAATAGTGCTAGTGCTACTTATTATGTGGGAGTTGTTATAAATAGTAATTCATATACTTATACCACTAGTGATAATACTGCAGAAGTAATACTAACAATTAAAGATGAAAATAGTAATAATGTTACTTCTGGAGTAGATGGTTTAACTTATGTTACTTCAGGTGGCGTTTCAGGTTTTGATGTTACTGGTAAAACTGGTTTATTTAATATTAAAACAGATTATCCAATATCTACGACATCATCAAGTACTGGAACAACTCACACTTGGACATTTACTTTAACATTTGTAAATTTAGGAACTGACCAATCAGATAATGAAAATGCAAGTATGGATTTAGATGTTTATTTACAAAAAGAAAAAATACTAACATTAGCAGAACATGTAATTTCACAATATACAGGAAGCCAAGGGGACGATTCACTATACTATCATAACTCAACTTTAAACAATGGAGCAGGAGACAATTCATATAGATACGCTGGAGCAAGCGATAGTGTAAATAATTATATTTGCTTAGGTTCAGATGCAACAACATGTCCAGATGCAAATTTATTTAGAATAATAGGAGTATTTGGAGACCAAACAAAAGTAATAAGAGCAAAATCAGTTGGTGACCAAAAATGGCATACATCAGATTCAAATACTTGGTCAAGTTCAAGTTTAAATACATACCTAAATGGAACATATTTGACCAGTCTTGGAACATTAAAGAATAAAATAGCAACAACAACCTGGAAAGTTGGAGGAGGTTCATGGTCTAATATAGGAACTTCAGTACCAAAAACAGCATATCAATATGAAGTAGGAAGTAATGCATCAAGTACAACATATGATGCAAAAATAGGATTAATGTATGTAACTGATTATTATTATAGTGCAAGTCCAAGTGCATGGACATTAGTTGGATATAATGGAAGTGATGCAACAAAAGACTATAGAGCAGCAAAAACAACAAATTGGTTATATTTAGGTTCTGACGAATGGACTATTTCCCGTAATTCCGACACTACGAGTACTGCGTTCTGTGTGAATAGCACTGGCTTTGTCAGCCTCGATTCCGTGACTATTAGCTATGCGGTGCGTCCGTCCTTCAATCTTGAGTCTTCCACAACCTATGTATCAGGGTCAGGAAGTATGAGTGACCCTGTGAGAATAAAATGATATACAAAAGACATACAATTGTTGCGCAAATAATTATCTTTAGAATTACATCGAATGAATGGTTTTAATTGCTTTCAGTTATTGATGAAAGCAAAATTGCGACGAAGGAGCAATTTTTAGTTATTTTAGTTTATCTAATTCTTGTTGCATTTTGTTTAATGCATCTAGTAGGAAGTCTACTTCGTTTCGTTGGTTTTGGTTACTTTTGTGGTTCTCATTATCTGTGTATGGGGAACCACCTTTTTTTGCTTTCTTGGAGTTAGAATTTATGTTGTTGTTTTCAATTCGTGACTCAATTAGTTGTTGTTGTGCTGCATGTGTTAGAATATATTGTCCCACAAGTATTAACCAGTTACCAATAGAGTTTTGTTCATTGGCATTATAATCCCCAACACAAGCATAACCAACTGCAACAGCGATGATTGAAAAAGTATGAGGGTCTATTGAAGGAGGAAAATTAGTATTGTGCATGTAATTTTTCCTCCTTTATTTGTTAATAATATATATGAAAATTTGCATTTTTAAATGAAATAATATATAATTAAGTAGGTGATGCAAATTATGCAAATTGAAAGTGTGAATGAACCAATTATTGCTGTAAGAAGAAGTCAGTATCCAGAAGATAAAAAGTCAGAATTTTTACTTGTGGGTAGAAGTAATGTTGGTAAGAGTAGTTTTATAAATACATTAATTGAAAGAAAGAACTTTGCTAGAACAAGTTCTAAACCTGGTAAAACTCAAACATTAAATTTTTATAAAGTTAATGATGCATTTTATTTAGTTGATGTACCTGGTTATGGTTATGCAAGTGTTAGTAAAGATACTCAAAAAAAGTTTGGTTTAATGATTGAAGAATATTTAAAATCTAGAGAAAATCTTAAACATGTATTTATGTTAATAGATTATAGACATAAACCAACTGAAGATGATGTTTTAATGTATGAGTTTTTAAAGTATTATAACTTAGATATTACTATTGTTGCTACTAAATATGATAAAGTAAGTAAGAATGGTAGAATTAAACAAGATAAATTAATTAAAGATACTTTAAAATTTGATGATAATGAATTTATAACATTTAGTACAGTTACTAAAAAAGGAAGAACTGAAGTATTAAGTATAATCGAGGAAAAAATATGAAAAAAAAGAATGGCTTTACATTGATTGAATTATTAGCAGTTATAGTAATACTTAGTATTATTATATCTATGTCTACTTTTGGAGTTATGAGAATTAGAAATAATTCTTTAAAGAAGTTATTAGATACTAAAATAAATGAATTAGAAGCAAGCGCCATTCTTTATGGGCAAGAGAACCAAAGTTCTCTTGGTGGTGCATGTACTGTAGATGGGGTTGAAAGTAAATTTTGTAAAGTAATAACAGTTAAAGAACTAATAGATAGTGATTACTATAAAAGTAATGAAGTAAATAGTAGTAATAAGAAAGATTTAATAAATAATGTTACTAATAAGAGTATGTTGTGTGATGAAATACAAATATATAAAAAGAATAATAGAGTATATGCTAAAGCATTAAATATTAAAAGTAATGATGTAAATAACGTATGTGATAAAAGTTATTAGATAAGGAGGTTAGTATGCAAACAGTATGTTTAGTTGGTAAACCTAATGTTGGTAAAAGTAGTATATTTAATAGATTAATTAAAGAAAATAAATCTATTATTATGGATACACCAGGAGTTACTAGAGATAGAATATATGGTAAAGTAGAGTATAATAATAAAAGATTTCATTTAATTGATACAGGAGGTATTTCTTTTGGAATTGATGATTTTCAAAAAGATATACTTGCTCAAGCTACTTTAGCAATTGATGAAGCAGATTTAGTTTTGTTTGTAGTAGATGGTATAGAAGATATTGATGCAAGTGATAGAAAGGTTGCTGAAATATTACATAGAACAAGTAAACCAGTTATTGTGGTTGTTAATAAACTTGATAATGATAAAAGAAAAGACAATTTATATAATTTTTATGAATTAGGTTTTAGTGAGTTAGTTGCTGTTAGTGCATCTCATAATATTGGTATTAATGAATTACTTAATACTATTACTAAAGATTTACCAGAAGAAGAAATAAAAGAAGATAATACAATTAAATTTTCTATTATTGGAAGACCTAATGTTGGAAAAAGTAGTTTAATTAATGCAATATTAAATGAAGATAGAGCAATAGTTAGTGATATTGCTGGTACTACTAGAGATGCCATAGATACTAAATTTAAATATAATCATGAAGATATTACTGTTATTGATACAGCAGGAATGCGAAAAAAAGGTAAGATTTATGAAAGTGTTGAAAAGTATAGCTTAATACGTAGTCTTAAAGCAATTGATAGAAGTGATGTTTGTGTGTTAGTAATTGATGCATCAACTGGTATTATTGAACATGATAAACATATAGCATCATATGCTTTAGATGCTGGTAAAGGTATTGTAATTTGTGTAAATAAATGGGATACTATAAATAATCCAGATAGCGATATAAGACATTGGAAAGAAGAAATAAAGAATGAATTTCAATTTATTCCTTATGCTCATGTAGTATTTTTAAGTGCTAAAACTAAAAAACGTGTTAGTACTTTAATGCCTGAGGTAATAAATGCTTATAACAATAATAGAAAAGAAGTAAAAACAAGTTTACTTAATAATATTATTATGGAAGCAGTTAGTTTACATGAACCACCTTCTTATAAAGGTAAAAGACTTAAAATATATTTTGTAAGTCAAACTGGTAATTGTCCTCCGAAATTTACTTTTTCTGTAAATAACAAAGGCTTAGTTCATTTTAGTTATGAAAGATATTTAGAAAATCAAATTAGAAATAATATTGATTTTGATGGTACACCGATTATACTTCAATTTAAAAATAAAAGTGAATAAAGGGCATAAGTAATTTATGTTTATTGGACTAGCTCATATGATATAGTAAGATAAATTAACCTTTAAAGGGGGTGATATCTTGACTATATCATTATCAGTTATAATAATGCTTGTAGCATATATTTTTGGAGCAATTACAAAAATATTTATTGAGAATGTTCCTAATAAGTTTATTCCTATTCAAAATGTTGTGATTGGCATTTTAAGTGGGGTTGTATGTTTTTTTCTACATATAGATGATAACTTGCTTAATTCTATTGTTGTATGTATTATGTCTACGATGAGTGCAGGCGGAATAGCAGACTTAATTGAAACAAGAAAACTACAAGATAATGAAACGAAAGGTTAAAGAAAAATAACGCACATGATAACATGTGCGTCTTTTATATTAAAAATTTTTTTATGAAAGGAGGTGCTTTTTGAAGAAGATTTTATCTTCAACAAAAAATGTTTCCATGATGGTGAAAAATTTGCAAGTCTTACATAAGAAAAATAAATTGTGTTCTAAGTAGTTAAAAAAAATCATAGACTTATTCTGGGAGGACAAGCATATGGGTTTAAGCGAAAAAGAAGTTATACAATCTAGAAAAGAACATGGTACAAATGAAATTACTAAGCAAAAGAAGAATACTTTTTTGCATCTATTATTGGAATCTTTAGGAGACCCAATTATTAAAATATTGTTGATAGCATTAGGTATTAAAGTGGTAGTGCTTTTTCGTGATTTTGACTGGTATGAAACTATTGGTATTTTAATTGCTATTTTTTTAGCATCATTTATTTCAAGTATTAGTGAATATGGTTCTGAGAAAGCATTTTCAAGATTACAAGAAGAGCAATTAAAAACTAAAGCGTGTGTTAGAAGAAATGGTAAAATTGTCGAAATACCATCATCTGAAATAGTAGTTGGTGATGTTGTTATCCTTAGTAGTGGTGATAAAATTCCAGCGGATGGTTACTTAATTAATGGTTCTTTAAGTGTTGATGAGTCAGCTTTAAATGGAGAGACTAAAGAAGCTAAGAAGGTAAGTAAAAATGGTCCGGTGATTAGTGATGTAAATAGAGTTTATCGTGGTTCAGTAGTTTATAATGGTGAAGCTGAAATGTTGGTAAGACTTGTTGGAGATAAAACAATATTAGGTAAAATATCTCAGGAATTACAAGAAGTTGTTCCTGAAAGTCCACTAAAAATAAAGCTTCGTGGTCTTGCTAAAACTATAAGTCGTATTGGTTATGTTGGAGCTATTCTTGCAAGTATATCATATTTATTTTCTAGTATTGTAATTGAAAATAGTTTTGATATAGATTTAATCAGAGCAACAATTAGTAATTTTCCAGTGATGTTTAATCATTTGTTATATGCTTTAACATTATCAGTTACAATTATAGTGGTGGCAGTTCCTGAAGGACTTCCAATGATGATTACATTAGTATTATCAAGTAATATGAAAAAGATGTTAAAAGATAATGTTTTAGTTAGAAAATTAGTAGGTATAGAAACTGCTGGTAGCTTAAATGTCCTCTTAACAGATAAAACAGGTACTTTAACTAAGGGTATTCTTAAAGTAACTGAGTTTGTTACTCCTGATAATAAGGTTTTTAAAGATGTAAGTGAAGTAAAAAAATGTAAGAATTATGAAGTAATGTATAAATCATTTTATTATAATAATGCTAGTATAATAAGTGATACAGGTATTATAGGAGGTAATTCTACTGATAGAGCATTAATGTCTTTTATAGGTAGTGATAAAAATATAAAAGATAAAGTTATAAAAAAAGAACCTTTTGATAGTAAATATAAGTACAGTAGTGTTACATTAAGTAATGGAATAACATATTATAAAGGGGCTTTAGAAGTAATAATGCCAAAGTGTAAGAAATATTTAAATTCTTTTGGTAGTGAGGTTGTTTTAGTAAATAAAAGTGTTATTTTAAAAAAGATAAATATGTATACTAAAGCATCAGGAAGAGTGTTAGTATTTGCTTATGGTGAGTGTTTCGATGAATTAACTTTGTTAGGTTTTGTTAATATAAAAGATGAATTAAGAGATGAAGCTAAAGAAGGAATTAGATTAATTAAGAGTGCTGGTATTAAACCAATTATGATAACGGGGGATGCAATGGATACTGCGACTTCTATTGCGCGTGAGGTTGGTCTTATTGATATAAATAGTAATATGGTAATAAGTAGTAGTGATTTAGAAAAAATGAGTGATGAAGATATAAAGAAGAATTTAAATAAAATTGCTGTTATTGCAAGAGCATTACCTCAAGACAAAAGTAGAATGGTTAGCATTATAGAAGATATGGATTTAGTTGTTGGTATGACTGGAGATGGTGTAAATGATGCTCCAGCTTTAAAGAAAGCTAATGTTGGTTTTGCTGTTGGCAGTGGTACTGAAGTTGCTAAAGAAGCTGCAGATATAGTAATATTAGATAATAATATTTTATCAATTAGTAAAGCTATTTTGTATGGTAGAACTATTTTTAAAAGTATTAGAAAGTTTATTATTTATCAATTAACTGTTAATATGTGTGCACTTGTTTTATCAATAGTTGGTTCTTTTATTGGAGTTACAACACCGATTACAATTGTGCAAATGTTATGGCTTAATATGATTATGGATACTTTTGCAGGGGTAGCATTTTCTTATGAAGCACCTTTAATTGAATATATGGAAGAACCTCCGAAGAAAAAAGATACACCGATTATGAATAAATATATGTATAGTGAAATTATTTGGACAGGTGTATATTGTGCGTTGTTATGTATTTTGTTTTTAAAGTTACCTATATTTAAATCATTAATTAGAGTAGGTGATAATAATAAATATTTAATGACTGCTTATTTTGCAATGTTTATATTCATGGGAATATTTAATGCTTTTAATGCTAGAACTGTTAGAATTAATACATTTGCTAATTTAGGTAAGAATAAAGTATTTATTGGAGTATTTACATTTATCTTTGTTGCGCAGATGTGGATTATATATAATGGGGGAGATATTTTTAGAACTTATGGTTTAAAATTAAATGAATTATTATTAGTTTTAACTTTAGCTTTAAGTGTATTTCCAGTTGATTGGCTCCGAAAATATATTTTAAAAAAGAAAGGTATTGCTATAAGAGTATAAATTCTTATAGCTTTTTTATTTTAAATGTTTTATAATTTATGTGGTGGTTATTGTGAAGAAAATAAATAAAAATTTAATTATTGGTATTTTAGTTTTCGTTTTTGTATGTTTGGTTAGTTTAGGTATTTACTTTTCTAATAAAAAGGAAAATACAAATAACAATGATGATGTAAAGTTGGTTATAAAAAAAGATGTTAGTGTTGAAGTTATGAGTGAACTTTTAAATGCTAAAGATTTTTTTGATAGAGATGTTAATAGTAATGCAAAAATATTATATTATCTTGATGATGAAGAAATAGATTTTAATCTAAAATATGATAAAGTTGGTACATATAAAGTAGTTATAAATATTGATGATATAAAATATGATACTACTTTAAATGTAGTTGATACCACAAAACCAGATTTAAAATTAAAAAGTGTTAGTATAGTTGTTGGAAAAAAATACGAAATAACTGATTTTGTTGATAACTGTACTGATAATAGTGGTGAAGAATGTATTTTATCATATAAAGATGATAGGATTTATGATAAAGTAGGTACATATGATATTGTTATTATTGCTAAAGATAGTAGTGGAAATGAAGTAGAAGAAACTACAAAGTTAGAAATTTTAAAGAAACAAACAAGTAATAAAACAAATACAGAAACTAAAAATAATACAAAAAACAATAATAATAAAGTAAAAATCGTTAAAGAAGAAACTGAAACAGAAAAAGAAGAAAAAGATTTAAAATATGGAACTAAATTAACTTCTTGGCATGTAAAAACTTATAATGTATATAGTGATGGGTCTAAAAAGAAAGTTAATGAATATACTCACAATGAAGTTGATGGAACTAATTTTAATGCAAAAACTTCGGATATGTTACCTGAAGCTATTGAAAATATGAGTATATACCAAAATGAAGTGAATGATGTAGTAAAATATACCAATCAATTTAGAACTGAAGCAGGTAAGGAACCATTAAAACTTGATGAAACATTAACAAAGGCAGCGATGGTTAGAGCTATTGAAATGGCTTATTCAAATAAGTTTTCTCATGAAAGACCTGATGGAAATATGTGCTATTATATAATGCGTGATTTTGGTCAAGATATTTATGGTGTAGGAGAAAATATTGCAAGTAGACAACGTAATGCTAAGGAAGTTTCATATGCTTGGAAAGGCTCTCAAGGTCATTATGAAAATATGATTAGTTCTTCCTTTACTAGAATTGGTGTTGGTGTAATTAAATTCTATGGTACATATTATTGGGTACAATTATTTCAATATTAGGTGGTAATATGAAAAAAATAGATGTAGAAAAAATGGATAGAAGAAAAACTTATGAATGGTTTAAAACATTTAAAAATCCTACTTATGGAGTTAATGTTAATTTAGATGTAACAAAATTAGTTAAATATACTAAAGAAACTAATAGTTCATTTTTTATTAATTTTTTGTTTATTTTGGTTAAATCATTAAATGAGATACCTGAAATGAAGCAAAGATTTGTAGATAAAGAACCAGTGGAATATGATGTTTGTAATCCAGGAATAACCGTTTTAACTAAAAATGATACTTTTGAAAATGTTAGATTTTCATATGTTGATAATTATCATGAGTTTTATAATATTGCTAAAGAAAATATTGATAAAGCAAAGAATGAAGATATTTTAACTAGTAATAGTTATAACTTAGAAAATACTTATAATGAATATTATATTACTAGTGTTCCATGGATAAATTTTACGAGTGTCACTCATCCAATTCCTGAAGATGTTAGTTCTTTAAGTGTTCCAAGAATTTGTTTTGGAAAGTTTGTTTTAAATAATGAAAAATATGAAATGCCATTTAATATTACTGTTAGTCATGTTTTTGTGGATGGATTTCATATTTCTAAATTTTTGAAGAAAATTGAAGGTTATTTGGATAATGTTGATGATATTTTGAGATAAAAATATAAAAAATGTCGAAAAAGACTTGTCAAAAGTCTTTTTTTTTGGTATTATTTAGTAGTCATGGCGAGATAGCTCAGCTGGCTAGAGCATCCGGTTCATACCCGGCAGGTCGAGAGTTCGAATCTCCCTCTCGCTACCAAGAGTTTACAAGGGAATATTAGAAATAATATTCTTTTTTTTATGCAAGTTGGCCATTAAAAGTAAAAAAATAAGTTATTATTACATAAATAGATGTATGTATAAATTTGACAATTCTTATATTATTATGATATATTTTAAATACCGGAAGCAATAATGCTTTGTCATGGTGGACAGATTTATAGTGGTCTGTGGACTAAGTGTATAATTACACCACATAAACTGGAGAGTGGTACAATTCCACTTTTTTTATTTGTAGAAAATTTTTTAACCTTGTGGGTATGAACTGAATGCCCAAAATAATATACTTTAATATGGATGAAGATGTAAGTAGGTTAAAGGATATTAAAATAGAAAATTATATTTGGATAATATATATTGGTATTATTGTTTTAAGTTGGTATGCAAATAGTAAAGAAAAGAATTATATTTTAACTAAAAGTGAAAAGAGCAAAAAAGAATATCAATGGTTAATGATACTTATTTTTAGTATCTTGTTACTTATTTATTATTATTTTGCTAAAGATTCTTATGATGATATATTGGAATTAAAACCTGGAGATAGTAATAAGAAAGTTTTACTTAGATATGCCTCATTTATTGGTTCATTCTTAATTTTAATAAGTGGTATTATATTTTTAATAATTGCTATAGTTGATGATAATATTGATACAGAAATTGCATTTAATTAATTTTTTTCTTTACTAATATTGTATCACATGATACAATATGGTTAGGAAGGTGATAGATTGCCAAAGAATATAAGTATAAGTAAAGATAATATTTTAAATACAGCTTTAGAAATAGTAAGAGAAAATGGAATTGATGCTGTTAGTAATAGAGAGATTGCTAAGAAACTTAATTGTTCAATAAGACCGATATATTATCAATTTAAAAATAGTGAAGAATTGATGAAGGAACTAAATAAAGTGATGATTAAATATTTTTATGATTTTTTAACAAATAATATGAATGATGAAATGCCTAAGTATAAACAAACTGGTATTAATTATATAAAATTTGCTAAAGAAGAAAAGAATTTATTTAAAGTATTATTTATGAGTAAAACAAATCTATCTATAAGTGAATTTATTGGTGCTGCTGAAGATAATATTAATAATATATTTAAGTTAATAAAGGGAAGTACTAAATTAAATGATGAAGAGATAATGTCTTTTCATACAAAAATGTGGTTGTTTACTCATGGTCTTGCAACACTCCTTGCATGTGATGCAATTAAACTTAATGATAAACAAATTAGTGAACTTTTATCTTGTGAGTTTAAGGCATTGATGTTACTTGAGGAGTAAAAATAATATGAAGTATGATAAGTTGTGGAAGTATATTAAAAATAAAGATGTAAGGGAAATTACATTTAAGAAAATTGAAGAAATATTAAGTTTTAAAATTAATCATGCGTTTTTAAATAGAATTTGAATAAGTATGGTTATGAAATAAGTAAAATTAGTTTAAAAGAAAAAATTGTGTATGTAAGGAGATTAGATAATGAAAAAAGTAATTGAAGTAAAGAATTTAACAAAAGAATATAAGAATTTAAAAGCAATTGATAATTTATCATTTGATGTTTATGAAGGAGAAATATTAGGACTTTTAGGACCGAATGGTAGTGGAAAATCAACAACGATTAATTCAATTTTACAACTATTAAATTATAGTAGTGGAAGTATTAAGATATTTGGGCATGAAATGAAGCCAGATGCATATGAAATAAAAAAAGATATCGGGGTTATATTTCAAGAAGTGGCAGTATTTCAAGAATTAACTGTTTATGAAAATATTGATTATTTTTGTGGTTTATATACAAATGATAAAGAGATTAGAAGAAAATATGTAATGGATGCCATTAATTTAGTGGGATTAAATGACTTTATAAAGTTTTATCCAAAAGAGTTATCCGGAGGATTATTACGTCGTTTAAATATTGCTTGTGGTATTGCTCATAAACCTAAACTTATATTTTTAGATGAACCCACTGTTGCAGTTGACCCTCAAAGTAGAAATAATATTTTGGATGGTATAAAAAAACTTCGTGATGAAGGTGCTACGATAGTTTATACAACTCATTATATGGAAGAAGTGGAAATTATTTGTGATAGAATTATTATTTTAGATAAGGGTAAGATTATTGCTAAAGGTACTACTGATGAATTAAAGACCCTTGCTAAATTAGAAGAAAAAATAACTGTGGAAGTAAAAAATATAAGTGAAGAAACATTAAAAGAGATTAAAGAATTTAAAACAGTTTTAGATTTAAGTTATCAAGGAAATACTTTAGTGATTGTTTATAAAAAGGGAAAAGATAATCTAGGTGAATTAATTGATTATTTACATGAAAAAAAGGTTACATATTCAAAAATATTTTCTGAAAGACCAACACTTAATGATGTTTTTTTGGAACTAACTGGAAAGGATTTGAGAGATTAATGTTTAAACATAATTTTAAATATTCTTTAAAAATACTTTTTAGAAATAAGAGTTTAATTTTCTGGACATTTATATTTCCAATTATTCTAGGTACATTTTTTAAACTAGCTTTTAATGATATAGAAAATAATGAAGCATTTCATCCATTTGATATAGCAGTTGTAGAAAGTAATGATTTTAATAATAATAAAATATTTCAAGATGCAATTAAGAGTGTAAGTAAGAGTGATAATAAATTATTTAATGTAAAATATGTAAGTAAGAATGATGCTAATAAATTATTAGAAGATAAAGATATAACTGGTTATCTTGAATTTATTGGTAATGATGTAAATATTAAAATAAATGATAATGGAATATATGAAACAATACTTAAGTTTTTTGTTGATGAAGTAAATAGTGAAAAAAATATGATAAATTTAAGTATTAATGAAGAAGTAAGTAAAGGTAATTATGATATAGATAATATTACAAATAATATATTAGATAAGTTAAATAGTGAAGTAAATATTAAAAATATATCAAGAAGTAATTTAAGTTATACTATGATTGAATATTATACTTTAATAGCTATGGCTGCTTTATATGGAGGAATATTATCTATGTATATTATTAATAAAAGTATGCCAAATTTAAGTGATGTAGGTAAAAGAAGTAGTATTGCACCAGTTAAAAAAAGTAATTTGATATTAAGTGGTTTACTTGCTAGTATTATTGTGCAATTTGTGGGATTATTTATTTTATTTTTATATACTATATTTGTTTTAAAGATAAATTATGATTCTAATATATGGTATATTGTATTGCTTGCTGTTGTTGGTTCAGTAGCGGGTTTATCTTTAGGGGTGTTTGTGGCATCAATTTTTAAAGTAAATGAAAATGCAAAGAGTGGCATATTAATTGCAGTAACAATGTTTTTCTCATTCTTATCTGGTATGATGGGTATTACAATGAAATATGTTATTGATAAGAATATTCCTATTATTAATAAAATTAATCCAGCAGCGATGATTACAGATGGTTTTTATTCTTTATATTATTATGATACTTTAAATAGATATTTCTTTAATGTAATTAGTTTAGTAGTGTTTTCTGGTATAATACTTGGAATATCAAGTATCGTTTTAAGGAGGCAAAAATATGATAGTATTTAAAGCTTTTTGGAAAGTTGTTAATAAATATAAAGGTACTATAATTGGTTATACTGTTATGTTACTTGTTTTTGGTACTTTAAGTATGAGTAGTAATGATGTAACAAGTGATTTTAAAAGTAGTAAACCGGATGTAATAATAGTTGATAATGATAAAAGTGTACTTTCAAATAATCTAGTTAAGTATTTTAATGATAATGCAAATATTCTTGATATTGATTTAGAAGAAGAAAAAATAGATGATGCATTATTTTATAGAGATGCAAATTATGTAATTTATATAGATGAAGGTTATGAAGATGAAGTGTTAAATGGTAATAATCCTTTAATTAAAATTAAATCAAGTGGGGATTATTCATCAAGTTTAGCAGAAATGTTATTAGAAAGATATTTAAAAACCCAACGAGTTCTTCATGATGAATTTAGTGATAAAAATATTTTAGTAGAAAAAATAAATAATTCATTAAAAACTAATGCAAATGTAGAACTGGCAACTAAAATAAATACTTCTGAATTATCAAACATGTCAAGATATTACAATTTTGCAAGTTATAGCATTATAGCAGTTGTTATGTTTATTATTTGTTTAGTATTATCTTCATTTAATGAAGAAAGTGTTAAGAAAAGAACTATTGTAAGTAGTATGAATTATAAAAAATATAATAAATATATAATGTTATCAAGTATTTTATATGTGTTATTTGTAGTTATTTTATATACTATTTTAGGGTTTATTGTATTTGGTAATATTATGTTTAGTAAAAGAGGTTTAATTTATATTTTAAATACATTTATATTTGCTATTGTGGCTTTAGCTTTATCTCTTTTAGTTAGTACTTTAGTAAATAAAAAAGAAGCAGTATCGGGTATTGTAAATGTCGTTTCATTATCTCAAGCATTTTTATGTGGAGCTTTTATACCTGTAATGTGGATGCCTGATACTGTTTTAAAATTAGCCCATGTGTTTCCAGCATATTATTATATTAATTCTAATGAATTACTGGCAAGTTTAGAAGTTTTAAACTTTAGTAATTTAAAACCTATTTTTATTAATATGGGTGTCATGATTTTATTTATAGTGATATTTATTATATTAAATAATATTTTTAGTAAAAAGAAACAGGTATTAAGATGAACAGATGTAAATGGTGTAATGTAAATAATCCTTTATATATAGAGTATCATGATTATGAGTGGGGAGTACTTAATTTAGATGAAAAATATTTATTTGAAATGTTAATATTAGAAAGTTTTCAAGCAGGGCTTTCCTGGGAATGTGTTTTAAATAAACGTAAATATTTTAAAGAATCTTATGATGATTTTGATATAGAAAAGATAATTAATTATGATGATGTAAAAATAGAAAAATTAATAAATAATAAAAATATTATTAGAAATAAGTTAAAGATTAAAGCAAGTATTAATAATGCTAAAGTGTTTATGGATATAGAAAAAGAATTTGGTAGTTTTAAAAATTATTTACTTAAGTATTTTAAAAAATATCCAATAAAAGAGGTAGGTAGAACAACATCAAGTATATCTGATGAATTATCAAAAGATTTATATAAAAGAGGGATGAGGTTTGTTGGTTCAACAATAATTTATTCTTATTTACAAGCAATTGGACTTATAAATTCACATGATGATGATTGTGATGTAAAGTTATAAAAGCTACTTGAAAAAGTAGCTTTTTCTGATTTTTTATGTTATTATTTTCCTGATGAGGTAAAAAATGCATAATGAAAATAAATTAACAAAATTAGAAGAAAAAGTTACTAAATTAAAAGCTTTGGAATTATTCGATAAAAATATATTAAATGATATAAATGGAACATTTAAGGGATTATCTAAAATACATAAATATTTATTTGATAGTATTTATGATTTTGCTGGTAATATTAGAGAAGTAAATATATCTAAAGGTAGTTTTAGATTTGCATCTTTTATTTATTTAAAAGATATTTTAAATAAAATTGATATGATGCCTGAGGATACATTTGATAAAATAATTGAAAAATATGTGGAAATGAATATTGCTCATCCTTTTCGTGAAGGTAATGGAAGAAACATGAGAATTTGGTTAGATGTTATTTTAAAGAAAAATCTTAATAAAGTAATTGATTGGAATAAAGTAAAAAAGGAAGAATATTTACTTGCAATGGAAAGAAGTCCAATTAAAGATACAGAAATTAAATTATTATTAAGTAATGCTTTAACTGATGATATAAATAATAGACTTATTTATATGAAAGGTATTGATGCAAGTTATAATTATGAAGGATATAATACTTATTCTGTAGAAGAGTTAGATAAAGAAAAATAAATAAAATATTAATTTTTATTAATTTTTTTTGTGAAATTTATAAAAACTAGTTTTCTTATTATAAAAAAAATGGTATTATTATCTTATGGTGAAGAATAAATTAAAGAGGAGTAGATTTATAATGGAAAATAAAAAAATGAAAATAATAAGTATAGCAAGTATAATTGCATTAGCATTAACACTCGTTACTGCAACATATGCGTACTTTGTAGCTCAAACTGGAGAAGGTAAATCAACAGATATAAAAATTAATGCAAATACTGTGGATACTTTTACATTTGAGGCTGGTTCAGCATTAAATTTATCGCTTAATCAAGAAA
>OLGD01001328.1_pt1 | contig 38366 bp, 27 predicted proteins | sample 1605311 | NCBI WGS metagenome assembly OLGD01 (sample SAMEA3888917, study PRJEB22519) | human gut metagenome | biome: human gut; feature: human-associated habitat; material: faeces | place: Denmark | collected 2010
GCATTCTTGCTGTATTATCATCAACCTTGCTTTTTCTTGCTGCGTTTACTTTATAACCATTTTACAACAGGACCAGATGGCTTTAACGACAAAGCTTATGATAATGAAATGAAAGAGATTCTCGGTGAGTTTGCTTCACAAAATGTAGATGAATTCATACTTGATTTGCGCTATAATGGGGGTGGATACCTAAGTTCGGCAACCATACTTGCCAGTTTATTAGTGGATGAAAGCCATAAGAATGATATATTCGGGATAGAGACAGACAATAAAGGTAAATCTTTTAACATCAGGTTCAATGCTGAGGGAGAAACTACACATTTAAAGTTGAATCGACTGTTCATTCTGACAAGTTCATCAACTGCTTCCGCATCTGAAGCTGTAATAAACGGATTGATACCTTATTATGGAAAAGATAATATCATTCTTATCGGTGAAACTACGGAAGGTAAAAACGTAGGTTCCCTTCATTATTCTGATAAGAAATACGAATGGGCTATTCAGCCGATTGTGATGCGTATCACGAATAAAGAAGGAGCAAGTAACGATTATAGCGCAGGACTCGATCCGAATTATCCGCTTGACGAATTTGAGAGCAAGCAGTTACTTCCCTTAGGTGATCCTAACGAATATATGCTGAATTATGCATTAAAAGTGATTAATGGTACAGTGCCCTCCTCGCGTGCTGTTGATTCTCCCAAAGAAGGAATGCGCATACCTGTTTACCAGTCTATTGAAAGACACAGTACAAACGGGGTATTACTGCCTCCGGATTATCTGAAAAGCAGAGTTACTGAATAATACTAAAGAGGTCGGAAAATTAAGTTTTCCGACCTCTTTGTTACTTACCCTAACTACTTTTCCGATAACTCTTCACAGCCCACAGGTTAAAGAAAACCGCAAAGACAAGCAAGGTTCCCAACTGCGGTAAGAGATCCGCAAAACCACCTCCACGCAGATATATAGTACGCATTACTTCTACAAAATATTTCAGCGGATTGAGGGCGGCTATAAATTGTGCCCACTGCGGCATGCTATGTATAGGCGTAAACAAACCGCTCATCAGAATAAGAATCAGCATAAAGAACCACATGACAAACATCGCCTGTTGTAAAGTGCCCGAATGATTGGAAATTACCAGCCCAAAGCCCGAAACCACCAGCAAGAAAACCATCGAGAAAAGATAAATAGTCAGAAAGTGCCCGGCGGGCAAAATGCCATAAAGCAACCAAGCCAAGAAAAAGCAGATAGTAAGTACTATATACCCAATCAGCCAGTAAGGGATCAGCTTTGCGAGAATAAAGGTGAATTTCCCAACAGGAGTCACATTGATTTGCTCAATAGTCCCCGCCTCTTTCTCGCCAACCACATTGAGAGCCGGAAGAAAACCGCAAATCATTGTCAGCAACATAACCATCAATGCCGGTACCATGAATAGTTTATAGTTCAGGTTAGGATTGAACAAATTCTGAGTCGTTATACTCACTTTCGGGAGTGCCCTGCCGGAATGCATTCCATGTGAAGAAGATTCCGCCTGCAACTCGCGTGTATAATCACTGATAATGGAGGAAAGATAAGAACTTCCCAAACCACCCTTAGTCCCATTCACCGCATTGGCAGCAATCAGCAGACGGGGACTTTTGCCATGCACCCAATCCTTTTCAAAGTCACGGGGAATCTCCAAAATGATGTCAGCAGTGCCAATCTCCACGCTTTCCAAGCCCTCGTCATATGTATCGGGAAGGGCCGTCGTGCGGAAATAGGTGGATGCACCTATCTTGTCTACAAGGCGGCGGGAAAGGGTACTATGGTCATTATCCACAATATTCAGGTTGATATTCTTTATTTCCAGATTCGCAGCCCACGGCATCAGTATCATAATCATACACGGGAAAATGAAAATCATCTTCGGCAGGAATGAGTTGCGCAGTAATTGCTTGAATTCTTTTTCTATCAGAAATTTTATCATAACAGCTCCCTCCTATTCTAATCGGTTCTTAAACTTCTTGAAACTGATAGTTATCAGTATCGTTGCCATTGTAGCAAGAATGCCGACTTCCATCAGAACAAGCGAAATATCCACTCCCTCAATCATCAGTTTACGCACAGCCTGAATGTACCAGCGGGCAGGCAACACGGCTGAAATGCCTTGCAGTATCACCGGCATACTCTCTATCGGAAATATCATGCCGGAGAGCAACATGGTAGGCATCATCAATATCAATCCGGACGCAAGCATGGCGGCAACCTGTGTCCGCGTCACCGAAGAAATAAGCAATCCCAGAGCCAGCGAAACAAAGATAAAAAGCAATGACACTGTTATGAGCCAGAACAGACTACCTGCTACGGGTACATCGAGCACATAGACTGAAAGCAACAGGATAGTCGTAAGATTGACAAACGACAATACAAAATAAGGCACCGCTTTTGCAAGAATGATGAACAAGGGTTTCACGGGAGATACCAACAGAATTTCCATCGTACCCGTTTCTTTCTCACGGACAATGGAGATGGAAGTCATCATTGCACAAATCAGCATCAGGATAAGCCCCATCACACCCGGCACAAAGTTGTACGCACTCTTCATCTGCGGATTATAGAACAACTTGACTTCGGGAATAATGGAAGCAACCCGCACACCCGGAGGAAGCATTTCCCGTCCGGCAGCGGTTATGATATTGGCAGCATATCCCGCCTGCGTAGTTGCCGTATTAGGATCGGTAGCATCGGAAATCAACTGCACGCGGGCCTCACCCGTATAAACACGGTTGGCAAACTGCTCGTTGAAGATGAGCGCCAAGTCTATGTCTCCCCGCTTGAAAGCAGCTTCCACCTCTCTGGGAGAATGCAGGTAGGTAGTTACGGAAAAGTATTCGCTGGCATCCAGACGGTCGATAATACGGCGGGTAACCATATCGTTGGACGGATCGAGAACGGCCACACGCACGTTCTTCACTTCCGTAGTGATGGCAAAGCCGAAAAGGATAATCTGTACAACAGGCATACCCAGCAATATGAGCATCGTACGCCTGTCGCGGAAGATATGGAAGAATTCCTTTCGGACAAAAGCTATGAATTGTTTCATTGTCTATTCTTTATTAATCCGCCGTCCGCACTGCCTCCCGTGCAAGTTTCTGGAACACATCGTCCATAGTGACGGCATTGAATTGTCGTTTTAGTTCATCAGGCGTATCAAGGGCACGAATCACACCGTCCACCATAATGGAGATACGGTCGCAATACTCAGCCTCATCCATGAAATGGGTAGTGACGAAGACAGTGATGCCACGGTCGGCTGCCTGGTAAATAAGCTCCCAGAACTGGCGTCGGGTGGCAGGGTCCACACCGCCGGTAGGTTCATCCAGAAAGACGATTTTCGGTTCATGGAAGATGGAAACGGAGAAAGCAAGTTTCTGTTTCCAACCTAAAGGAAGGCTTTTCACTAGCGTATCACGTTCCGCACCCAGGCCGATACGCGTAAGGAGTTCATCGGTCTTCCGTGCTATTTCATCTTCCGCTATGCCGTAAATTCCGGCAAAGAGGCGGATATTCTCCCATACTTTGAGATCCTCGTAAAGAGAAAACTTCTGGCTCATATAGCCGATGTTTTTCTTCACTTCTTCCGTTTGGGTAGCTACGTCGAAACCTGCTACATGGGCTATGCCTTCCGTTGGGTGACTCAGTCCGGTGAGCATACGCATGGCAGTGGTCTTTCCGGCGCCGTTGGCACCCAGGAAACCAAAGATTTCTCCTTTATGAACGCGGAAAGAAATATGATCGACGGCGGTGAAACTTCCGAAACGCTTGGTAAGTCCGTCCACTTCGATGACGTATTTCTCTTTCTGTTCTGCCTTGCCATGCTGCAAGCCTGCCGGACAAAGTATATCTGAGAATTGTTCCAAAATACGCTCCGGAGTATCTATTCCATGTATCTGCCCTTCATTGATGAAGGCGATGCGGTCGCACTGGCGCGCTTCGTCGATGATGGGTGTAGAGGCAATGATGGTGATACCCTGCTCTTTCAGACGACGAAGCATTTCCCAGAATTCCTTACGGGAGACAGGGTCGACACCCGTCGTAGGCTCATCGAGAAAGAGGACGTCCGGCTTGTGGATAAGCGCACAACTAAGGGCAAGTTTCTGCTTCATGCCTCCGGACAATGCTCCGGCACGGCGTTTCTTGAAAGGTTCTATTTGCTGGTAGATATCTTTCACCAGGTCGTAGTTTTCTTCAATAGTAGTGTGAAAAACGGTGGCGAAGAAATTCAGGTTCTCCTCCACTGTCAGGTCTTGATAGAGGGAAAAACGTCCGGGCATATAGCCCACACGGCGACGGATTTCCTTATAATCCCGCACCACATCCAGGCCGCAGACGGAGGCAGTCCCGCTATCGGAAAGCAGCAAGGTGGTGAGGATGCGGAAAAGAGAAGTCTTCCCCGCCCCGTCGGGTCCGATGATTCCGAACAATTCCCCGGAAGGAACCGTCAGGGAAACACCCTTCAACGCCTCCACCGCCCCATATTTCTTGGTAACGTTATCTACAACAACCGCATGTTCCATAAACTTATCACTTTATCACCTATCACTCTATCACTTATCACTAAACTCCACTCCCCCATACATACCTATCTTCAGATAGCCTTCATTCTTCACGGCTATCTTGACGGCATATACCAGATTGGCACGTTCATTCTTAGTCAGAATGGTCTTCGGAGTAAACTCGGAAGTGTCCGAAATCCAGGTGACAACGCCCGGATATTGCTTATGCTCATCGGTGCCATAATCAGAGAAAACGGTAACCTTCTGCCCCAACTTCACTTGTGACAATTGTTCGGAAGTGATGTATGCGCGAAGATACATCTGCTGCGTATCGGCAATCTTGAAAAGTGGAGTACCCACAGCGGTCAGTTCTCCTGCTTCGGCATATTTAGCCAGCACGGTTCCGGTTATCGGAGAAGTGATATAACACTTCTTCAATTGGTCTTCCACCTGAGCCACCTGGATGCCGACAGAAGAACTCTGCCACGTCAGGCTCTGGTGACTGTTGGATAATGTGGAGTTCTGCGCCACGAGCTGTTTCCGGAGCACTTCAAGTTGATCGTCCGCATCATCTAGTTGTTTCTGGTTGGCGGCACCCACTTTTAGTAAGTTTGCCACACGATTACGCTCCCGTTCAGCAGCCGTTATCTGTTCTTTGGTGGCAGCCACTTGCTTCAAGATATCGGGACGCTGTTCTTCAACGGATTTGATGTTGGCTTCCAGTTGCAGCTTTTTCAGATAGAGTTGCACAGTGTCCACCACACCAACTTCCTGAGCTGCTTTCAGCACAGTGCCCTCTTCTATATTGAAGTAAAGCAACTTGCCCGATGCTTCGGCGGACACCAGTACTTCGGTGGTTTCGAATGTTCCGGTAGCATCATATTTCGGAGTACCATTTCCACAAGCGGAGAAAAGGGCCAATAGGGAACAAAGTCTCAGTAAATTCTTTGATTTCATAATGATGTATATTTTTGCCTTTAATTATTCAATGTATATTTCAAACTCCAAAGATTCATCAGCAATTGCACTTCATGTGCAGCTTTAGTCTGGCGTGCCAGGTTCTCTGATGTAATTTCACGTAGCATATCGGTAACGGTGAGTGTTCCGTTCGCAACTTTTGCCTCGGCAGCCTTTCTGATGTTGACACGCAAACGGATAATCTCGTCATCATCCGCCATCTGTTTGCGCATGGAAAGTATGGCGGAATTCTGTTGGGTGGATTGCAGATGGGTATTGAACAGAAAAACATCGCGGTTTGTCTCCAACAGCCTACGATTATTGTCAATCAGCTTGCGGTCGTTGCGCAAAGTATACAGACTGCCAAAGTTCCATGACATACGGACTCCCGCCACATAATATGCAGAGAAATCATCCTTCAGCATATTCAGCCCCGGATTGCCGTAAGCTCCCTGCACAAACAGCCCGAAGCGAGGACGCAAACGAGTTTTCAAGGCAGACTCCTGCACATTCAGTTGGCTCCCCTGTGCATCGAACCAGCGAAGTTCGGGACGGTTGTTCACAAGTGAAGCTGATTCAAGAATATCCGCAGGTTTCTGCAAGGTAGTTCCGGCAGCGATTTCCTTTCCTATAAATATGGAAAGCATACTCAAATATGCTTGTCGTGAAGACTCCAATTCTATGCGCTTCTGGCGGGTATTCAGTATCTCCACGCTCACGGCATCCAGGTCGCTCTGATTGGCAATGCCATTCGCCATATAGTCAGAAACCTGTTTATGGGTACGCTCCAGGTCTTCTTGCAGAAGCTGGTTTTGTCGCAACTGTTCGTCCAGTAATAAAATACCGAAGTAAACCTGATTCACACGGTCGTTCAATGCATACATATCCACATCCTGTTTCTCACGATCTACGTCCGAAGTAGCCCGCATCAGTTGCTTTTTTGAGTGTATGTCGCCACCATCCCAAATGTTCTGCGATACTTCAAGCATCACCTGATACTGGTCTTTAGGCATACTTTTTATATCAACGCCCGGTATCTCCACCGGAAGTTTCGTGACATCGCTCTGATACGTCGCTTTTCCCGAAATAGAAAACTGCGGCAAATATCCCTTTCCGGCATTGGCAAGATTATATTCACGTGCCTTCTCTATCAGCCCGTACTGGCGTACCAGCGGATAGTTGACCTGTGCTTGATGATGACATTCTTCCAGTGTCAACTGGGCGTGCATCAGCGCAGCCGTGAACAGAAAAGCAAAAGAAAAAATCGTTCGTTTCATGTCTATATCTATTTCTTGTTAATTAGCTACGAATTACAGTGCAAAGATAGACCATAAAGCTACACAAATACTTTCCATTAATCGAATGATATGTTCCATTTGTTCGATATATGATCGAATAGAGCATTAAATAACACTATTTTCTTACCTTTGCCACAGATACACATCCTTAACAGAAACCAAACAATGAAGAAAAATAAACCTCTGAATCTCGATTTTCAGGAAATAAAAGATAATGCAAACCTCATCACCCGTGCTGAATTCCGTTCTATCCACCGGGGCATCGGAATGGTTATCAGCTTTGCCCAGATGCAAAGTTCACTGTTCCGCGTCGGACAACCCTACCGCGCAAAAGAGAGCCGCATCATTCGCGTCACCCAAGGCGTAGGGAGAATCTCCATCAACTTGGTAGAGCATGATGTGAAAAAGCAGACAATAATCGTCATTCCCCCGAACTCACTTATAGAAGTAATAGATATAAGTCCGGATTATGATTTTCAAGTCATTGTCCCTGAGAATGATTTCCTGCCGGCTGTGCAGAGCAATAGTATAACAGACTTATACGGCAGACAGGAAATTGTACTCTCCCTAAGTGCGGAAGAATGGGAACATACCGGCGAGTTTTTCTCTCTGCTTTGGGAAAGCATGCACCGTTCACCCTTCCGCACCGAAGTGGTACAGCATCTGGTGACTGCCGTGCTATATGATATACGATATATGCTCGACCAGAAACAGACAGCCTCCCGCACACACTTTTCCCGTCAGGAAGAGACGTTCAACCGTTTTATAACTTTAGTAAACGAGCATGGCAAACATGAACGTAACATAAGCTTTTACGCCGACAAACTATGCCTGACACCCCATTACCTGAGTACGGTGATTCGTGAAACCAGCGGACAAACGGTCATGCAATGGATTAACCAGGCAGTAGTGCTCGAAGCGAAAGTGCTACTTAAACATAGTGATATGCTGGTATTCCAGATTTCGGATGAACTGAATTTTCCCAATCCATCGTTCTTCTCAAAGTTCTTTAAGCGAATGACCGGAATGACTCCGGCAGAGTATCAGAAGAATACGTAAAAAGACAAAATAAAAACACCCCGCCACATTCGTATATGTGCGGGATGTCGCTCTTCTCGAAGTTATATAGAAAGGATTATAAGTATCTTACAGCAGCACAATACGTTTCTGCATGATATCTATCAACTGCGCTTTCAATTGTTTGGCATTAATAGGTTTGGGCATATATCCATCGAAACCGCTTTCCATAACCTTTTGTTCGTCCGAAGCATAGGCAAAGGCCGTGACGGCAATAATGGGAGTCTTTGCCGAGTACTTGCGAATTTCCTGGGTAGCTTCGTAACCATCCATCACAGGCATATTGATATCCATCAACACAATCTGCGGATTATGTTCCCTGAACATCTCTACCGCTTCCCTGCCATCCCAGGCATGAATCAACTGATAGTCGAATTTCAGGATAGACTCAAACAGTTTGTAATTACTTGCATTGTCTTCGGCAACCAGGATGGTTAACTTGCCCTTTTCCACTACGATGGGTTGGGCGTCCTCCTGTTTCCTCGTTTTATCTACATCCACAGCCGATGAATAAGGCAATGTGAACCAGAAAGTCGAACCTTGTCCTTCTTCCGACTCCACACCGATCTTTCCACCCATGTGCTCCAGCAGCGTCTTGCAGATGGAAAGCCCCAATCCGGTCCCCTGTGCAAAAGAATTCAGTTTGACGAAGCGTCCGAAGATGTTCTGCTGCTTATCTTTAGGAATACCGCATCCGGTATCCGCTACATAAAAATACAATTCCTTTTCCCGCAATTCATAGCCGAAACGGATACTCCCCTTTTGGGTGAATTTAATGGCATTAGTCACAAGATTTATCATCAACTGGGATAACCGGTTTTTCTCCGTATGGGCTATGCAAGGTTTTGCCGGTTCCACAAATTCCAGTTTCACCGCATTTGATTTCACTCTCAGCAACAAGCCACATTCCAATTCTTTCATCAATGCATTCAGATTGACATTGGAATATTTTAAATCCAGCGTGCCGGCTTCTATCTTCGATAGGTCGAGAATATCACTTATCAGTTGCAACAACAACGTGTTATTATTCTCGATGATGCTGACGTATTCCTGTTTCTCCTGCTCCTCTTCAGTAGATGCCAATATCCCTGAAAAGCCGACAATCGCATTCAGCGGAGTACGTATCTCATGGCTCATATTGGCAAGGAAAGCCGATTTCAGACGATTGGATTCTTCGGCACGGTCTTTCGCCGTGGTGAGTTCCTGCTCCATCTTCTTGCGATTGGTAATGACGAGGGAAGACCCAACCAACGTAAGCGGCTTCCCATTCTCGTCGCGTGTTTCGACGGCAGCCTGGGCTTCTACCCAATCTATCTTGCGCAAATTGTTTTTCTGTACGTTGACTATCCGGTATTCCTCTTTTACTTTCTCCGAACGTCCCTCAATCAAGTCCTGATATGCCTTTTCCACCCGTTGGCGGTCTTCCTTGAATATCTTGGCAAAATATTGCGAATCGGGCACAGCCAGTTGCTCTTCTTCCACTTCTTTCCCGGTGATACTCAACTCTATCGGTTTATTGATGTCGCATAAAATGGTTTTGCTCAATAAATCCCACTTCCAAGGAACAATGTTGGCTACATCAAGAGCCATGGCAAGCTTGTTGTTCGTAGCACTCAGTTTCTGCTGTGCTTTATGTAGTTCCGTACTGTTCAGGCAGAACACATCAATCATATTGCCTTGATTCGTACCTTTCAATATCACATCATAGAAAGTATTAATGGCCTTAAAGTAATAAGGGAATGTAATTGCCCTGTTCTCCGCCAATGCAATCTTGGTGAAGTGCAGGAACTCAGCCATAGATTCAGGAAATATTTCACTGGCTTTTTTGCCGACAACCTCTTCTTTGCGATAGAAGTGTTTCTCAAATTCTGAATTTACATTCCTGTAAATCAGTTCGACAGGCGTACCATTTTCATCGGTAACCAGTTCCTCCCGCATATAAAGCAGAGGCATATTATTCACCAGATTCTTATAGGTAGCCATCATGTCTATCTCTTTCTGTTGTGCCTTCTTTAGCTCATTCAGGTTGCGAATGCGATAGAGGAAAAGCAGTGTCAGTAACAAGATACTGAAAAGCATTCCCAAAATGAAATATCGGTAGTGCTCCCAGAATGTAAGAGGCTTATTCAGGAAACGAGTATTTGCAGGACACCGTGAAGGAGAAAGCCCCTTGCGCAGCAACACTTCGTAATTAATGACAGGTGCTCCATCAACCGGAATACAGAAAGGAATGTCACGCGCTTGTTTTCCTCCCAGTATTTCCGCCATTACCTGAGTCAGCCGTTGATTATACTCCCCCTGATCATTGGTATATCCGCCTACCATACCATCTTTTCCGCTCGCAATATCTATAAAATTCAAGGAAAACAGAGGAGCGTTAGCCGTAGCTATGAGTTTATGAGAATTGGTAGCCAGCCAAGTGTTGCCTGCAAACGTGGATTTATAGTACCATGAAGCGAACAAAACTCCTGTCGTCTTTGAGTCTACATAATATAAGGAGTCCAGCAACTGATTCGTGGTCATCTTTTCAGAAGACAGAAACTGGAACTTGATGTGCGGATAGTTCGTTCTCAACTCTTCTTCTATAATCACCGCATTGTTTTGATTGATTTGCCGTCCATCGCCTATATATATCAGTTTATTCATATCGGGGACGATCTGTTTCATCAATTGAATATTTTCGGGAAGATAGAGGCTGGCATACAAGAAAGTCAGGTTATAAGGGTCGGCCAATTCGGAGAGAGGAACCCTGTCGAACTTCCTGATAGGCTGTTTCCGAAGATATACTTCCTTGGGGCCTACGTAATCTTCCTGTGCACAAAGGATGATAGGAATATCTCCCCACATCTTTCTCAATTCATCCCGCAACATCAATGCCGGATTTCCCAGTAGAACCAACATACGAGGGCGCTCCTGATATTTACTTAAAACATCATGCTTAAATTCTTCCAGAATGGTATCCTTATCAATCAGCAGCATATTCATATGCTCTGCATAAAGAGTGAGGTTAGGGTCTTTCTGCACAAATTCCGTCATACATGAAATTACCCGGCTGCTCCAGGGGGAAGCATCTGTATATGAGTTGATACATAAGATGTAACATTTCGCATCTATTTCATCTCCCTGTGCACAAACTGTATTTATAGTCAAAAGGCACAGAAGAAAAAAAGAATATAGTACTTTCATCCGTGTTAGGGGGCTTTTATGTTCCGCAAATATTTGCTCGTTTTACCTTGCGCTGCAAAAGTAGTGAAAAAGAAGAAATAAGAAACAGTCTTTGTTTATTTATTCCATAATGCCACACTTTAATGCCCGAAATGCCACACTTCAACAACTGGAATGCCACACTTAAAGACCATAAATGCCACACTTCGGCTCTCTCCGAGTGTGGCATTCCAGTTGTTGAAGTGTGGCATTTATCTGCATTATCCAACAGCAGATAAAAGATGTGATTTACAATTTCCTTTTCTCCCTGCAATACGACCGGTGTCCATAAACAACAATCACCACGAAACAGATGAACGGAAGGATAAATGAAAGGTTTACGGCAGGCATACCCAGCAATGTATGGCAATCGATGATACTTGCCTGAACCGGAGGCAATACCGAACCTCCCAGAATAGCCATAATCAATCCCGCAGCACCAAATTTGGCATCATCACCCAATCCCTGCAAAGCGATACCATAAATTGTGGGGAACATCAGAGACATACAGGCAGATACGCCCACCAGACAATACATTCCCCAGATATTCTGGAAACCGATTACTCCGGCAGTAAAGAAACAAGCTACAATAGCCAACACCTTCAATAACAGCCCCGGACTGAGGTATCGCAGAATAAATGTACAGATGAAGCGGCTGGCACAGAAAATAATCATAGCTATGATATTATACTGTTGCGAAAGGACTTCCGCCGCTTTCTCTTCCATGCCTTGCGACATGAACAAGCGTGTACCGTACTGGATGACAAATGTCCAGCACATGATTTGCGCTCCCACATAGAAAAATTGGGCAACCACTCCTTCACGGTAATGGTGTATCGTGAATATCCGCTTCAACGTAGGCAGAAAATTAATGCCATGAGACTGGTCGCCATTCTTCGGCATCTTCACCATTCGGATTACGAGCAGCATGGCCAGAATAACAAGCCCGATGATGAGATAAGGAGCAATCAGTACCATCAAATCAGAATCGCGTACAGCCGCAAATTCCGTATCCGAAAGTTGGCTACGTTCCACCGTATCCATCGGATTGAGGCGGTTCTGGATGAAATTCATAGCCACATACATACCCAGCAACGAGCCCATCGGATTGAAAGACTGTGCCAAGTTCAGGCGGCGGGTAGAGGTAGCCTCATCACCCATAGAGAGGATGTAAGGGTTACAACTCGTCTCCAGAAACGACAAGCCACACGTCAAGATGAAATAAGCAATGAGAAAAGGATAATAATTCCCCGTCAGCATGGCGGGATAGAACAGGAATGCACCTATGGCATACAGTCCCAATCCCAGTAACACACCCGCTTTATAAGAATACCTGCGGATGAAAATAGCCGCCGGAAATGCCATAGCGAAATAGCCGCCATAGAAAGCCACCTGTACCAATGCCCCGTCGGTGACACTCATGCGGAAGATTTTGGAGAAGGCTTTCACCATCGGATTAGTGATGTCGTTGGCAAAGCCCCACAAGGCGAAGCAACTGGTGATAAGTATGAACGGAATGAGATAACTTACTCCGTCTTTGCTGATAATACTGGTTTTCTTGGTGTTGTTCATGGTATTTCTGTCTTTTGTCAGTTAGTCATATAAGTGGAAAATGCGTTCCATAGGCTGCCATTTCTCTGCGGCAGTGGAACCGGGTTTCACAAGCTGGAAGATGGCCATATAGTCTTCCCATTCCTGTTGCCGGGGCAGGGAGGCAAGGCGTTCCATAGCCATATCCCAGTCAAAGCCCACAGGCACTTCGACAATCATGAACAGGCGGGTGCCTAACAGATAGATTTCCATTTCCAGGATGCCGGCTTCACGAATGCCGGCGGGTATTTCGGGCCAGATAGCTGCCTGGCTATGACGACGACGGTATTCGGCTATCAGTTCCGGGTCGTCACGAAGTTCCAGTGTCCGGCAAATGCGTTCCACAGGTTGGTGGTGCTCTTTGGTAGGATAACGTTTGATTGGTGTGTCCATAGTTATTTTATTAAAATGCAAATAAAAGCAGATTTTTACAGAATAAAAAGCTGCGGGATGATTCTTTTTAGAGGAGAAATGTTTTTTCCCAATAGGAGAAAAATATTTCTCTTATTGGGAGATAAATTATCATTTATGTACCCAGTCGTTTTTAAGTGTTACTATACTCTTTTATCTCCTCCCGACTACCAATTTCTCCTTTTGCTATAGCTTGCACCAGAATATTCCCGATAGCAGTTGCCTCCACAGGTCCCGCTATGACGGGAATGCCCAGTGCATCGGCAGTCAAGCGATTCAGCAATGCATTGCGGCAACCACCACCGATAATGTTCAGTTGCTCTATCGGAGACGGAAGCAGGCGGTTCAGTTGCTCAATAGCCCGTTTATAACGTTGGGCAAGCGATTGAAGTACGCAACGCACATACTCGCCCGGAGTGGCAGGAATGGGTAACTGATGTTCACGACAATACCCGGCTATGGCAGCTTGCATATCTACCGGATTCCGGAATACTTTATCGTCCACATCAATGACGGAAGAAATATCCGCACTTTCGGCAGCAGAAAGCAGTACATCATAGCCACATTCCTCACCCCGCTCCTTCCATTGCGCCATGAGACGCTGAAGTATCCACAGCCCGGTGATATTCTGGAGAAAACGAATCTTTCCGCCTACTCCGCCCTCGTTGGTGAAACCGCATATCCGGGCTTCTCCCGTGAGGATGGGTTCGTCCAACTCCACGCCCAGCAAAGACCAGGTTCCCGAACTGAGAAATGCACAACGCGACTTATCCACATGAGTTTCAGGAATGGCAAAAACAGCGCTTGCCGTATCGTGAGAGCCAACGGCAATTACATCCACTTCTTCCGTAAGGCCTATTTCTTCGGCAATCTCCGGTTTCAGTCTGCCGCGCACGGTGCCCGGCATCACAATATCACCAAAAAGATGTTCAGGTACTCCCAAACGACGGATTAACGCCCGGTTCCAGCTACGGCTACGGGCATCAAGCAATTCGGAGGTAGAGGCAATGCAATACTCATTGTTCGCCACCCCGGTCAGGAAGAAACTGAAAAGATCGGGCATGAACAAAAGGCGGTCTGCCACTTCCAACTGCACATCACCGCTTTTCTTCATGCTGTAGAGTTGAAAAAGCGTATTGATAGACATCACCTGTATCCCCGCTTCGGAATAATGACGGGAAAGGCTTCCACCGGGATATTTTTCAAAAGTGTCAGTATCGGATGTATCTACACAAGAAAGATTCATCTCCAAAGTATCAAAGAATTCTTCCGGCAAACCATCCGTCCGCAAATCGCGGTAGCAAACAGGATTTCCCAGCAGATTTCCCTTCCTGTCTATCAAAGCAAAATCCACGCCCCAGGTGTCAATACCGATACCTCTGATATGATACCCTTTGCGCACAGCCTGCCGAAGCCCGTTCTTCATCTCGTCGAACAAGGTTAGGAAGTCCCAATACACATGATTTCCCATCCGCACCTGACGGTTCGGAAAACGGTACACCTCCTCCAGTTTCAGCGTACCCTGGCAGATGGAACCGGCCATCACGCGACCGCTTCCACCTCCAAAATCTACTGCCAGATAGGTATTCATCATTTGGTTTTCTTCCCTAAGATGTACGTTTCAAGGTCATCTATCTCTTCGGGAGTAAGCACCGTATAGTCGCCTCCGGACTGGATGATGATGCGACACGCCATCTCAAAGAACATGGCACGTTCAAAAGCCTGGTCAAAATCCTTTCCGCATACCACTTGCCCGTGTTTCAGCAACAGGACGGAATTATGGTCTTTCAAGGCATCAATCACCCCTTGCGCCAGTTCCTTCGAACCGGGACGGAAATAAGGTACTACCGGAATCTCACTCCCTACGTGGCAAGGCACTTCTGCCGTCACATTGAAGTTCGTGGGACGATTCTTCATGCAAGCCACAGCCGTGGCATAGTGGGACTGGAAGTGCAGGACTACATTCACATCGGGACGTTCACGCAATACACCGAGGTGGAAACCGCTCTCCATGGAAGGTTTCACCCCATTCAGCACTTCTCCGGTGGAAAGGCGGCAAACGGCCACCTTCTCTTTCGGAAGAGAAGGTACCCATGAGCCTGTACCCGAAAGCAAAACCTCGTCGCCAATGCGCCAGGAAATATTACCGCTACTGCAAATTGTCAATCCGGCATCTCCTACCCGATGCGCTTGGGCAATGAATTGTTCTATCTGTTCGTTAGTTATCATGTTTCTATTACTTTAGTGTTTATTTATAAATCGGACCGTACGTTGTGCAAGCGCGATAATCCGCCCCTTCCTTATCCATACCGAACGCATTCCATGCAGCCGGACGGAAAATCTTCTTCTCGTCTACATTGTGCATGCAAACCGGGATGCGAAGCATAGAAGCCAGCGTAATCAAATCCTGACCGATGTGTCCGTAGCTGATAGCACCGTGGTTGGCTCCCCAGTTGTTCATCACCGAATATACATCTTCGAATGCCGGTTTATCGCACAGACGGGGTACAAACCAAGTGGTAGGCCAAGTGCGGTCTGTACGTTCATCAAGCAGCTTGTGAACTTCCGGATCAATTTCCACTGTCCATCCTTCTGCAATCTGGAGCACGGGGCCGAGGCCTTTCACAAGATTCAGACGGCTCATCGTCACAGGCATGCCGCCTTTAGACAAGAAGTTGGAAGAGAAACCACCGCCACGGAAATAATCACGATTGGCAGGATACCAGGTAGTTGCTTCCAGGCATTTTTCCATCTCAGCTTCCGAGATTTCCCAATGAGGCTTCATCACAGGCTCACCTTGTGCATTTGTTTGCTGTCCTGTACCATCCAAAGTAGTGGCACCGGAGTTAATCAAGTGGATGATGCCATTAGCGGGCATACCGGTAAGTTCTTTACCCGTAACGCGCTTCACAGCTTCGGGGCTCCAATACGTACGCACATCCGAGAAGATTTGGGCACGGTTCGTCAGCAAATGGCCGAAAAGCATAGCCACACCATTGCAAGCATCGTTTTCAGTAGCCACCACATAAGCCTCGCGGATACCGTTCCAGTCGAATGAAGTGTTGAGCAGAGCTTCGGAGTAGTCACCGTTCGGATAGAAATCTGTCCACTGGCGCTGTCCCTGGAAACCGGCTGCAATGGCATTGTGTCCGAGTGCTTCTTCCTTGAAGCCCATCTCACGCAGCTTCGGATTACCTTGCATCAGGTCGCGCATGATGATGGTCATCTTTACAATAAATTCCCAATCTTCATCTTTCTGCTCGCGGGTCTTGGTCTTGGCGGGAAGATTGAAATCCTTGCCTTCATTCTTCTTGCAATACTTCTCTGTCCATGCCATCGCTTTAGCAAACTCTTCCTTATCATAAATGCCTTCGGTCATGCGGCGGATGATTTCAGTCAGGTCAACAGATTCGCAACGGATGCCCAGATATTCCTGGAAGAAATCAGGATTGACGATAGAACCTGCGATACCCATGGAAACGCTACCCATTGACAGATAAGATTTTCCCCTCATGGTTGCCACTGCCTGTGCGGCACGGGCAAAACGCAAAAGTTTCTCTGCCACATCAGCAGGGATAGAATTATCGTCCAAATCCTGCACATCACGGCCATAGATACCGAATGCAGGCAAGCCTTTCTGTGCATGTCCAGCCAGTACGGCAGCCAGGTACACCGCTCCCGGACGTTCCGTACCGTTAAAGCCCCAAACAGCTTTCGGATACTGCGGATTCATGTCCATCGTCTCGGCACCATAGCACCAGCAGGAAGTCACCGTAATGGTAGAACCTACCCCTTCGCGCTCAAACTTCTCGGCACAGGCTGCACTTTCCGCTACGCGTCCGATGGTGCTATCCGCAATCACACATTCCACGGGACTTCCGTCACCGTTCTTCAGATTAGCGGTAATCAACTCGGCTACTGCCTTTGCCAGATTCATGGTCTTTTCTTCAAGACTCTCGCGCACGCCACCCTGGCGGCCATCGATGGTGGGACGAATCCCGATTTTCGGATACTTTTTCATACTCTTATTTTATTGGGTTAATAATACTTTCATCTTTATTATTTGAACTCATAGCTTTCCCATCTGTGCTGAACTGTGCTGAAATTACTTCATAAAAAAGGCTATAAAGAACCTCTTAAATGAATTTTTGTCGGTAGATATACTTGCACGGGCTTACCCGTCAGGATAAAGTCTGCCGTCATAGTCCCCATCTCTTTCCAGTCTATACTCATAGCTGTAATGCCTTTGTCAATCACTTCGTAAGCAGGGGTATCGTTGTAGGCTATCAGACCAAAGTCCTCCCCACACGTCAACCCTGCGGCACGGCTCCTTTTCACTATCTCCACAACATCCACCTGACGGATAGCAATATAGACTTCTCCGGCATGTACCTCTTGTTCATCCATTGTCTCTATAACGGTATAATCCAGACGATTATCCATACAAAACTTCTTGAAGTATTCGCATGTCTCTTTAGGATGCTTACTCTCTTTCGGCAGAAAAAGAATAAGCCGGTGATAGCGTTGCAACCTATCGGACAATTGAGACATTGCCCCGTAGAACGCCTCGCCAAAGTCCTGGCAGATGTACGAATACTCCCGTTTGTCGAACCGCCCGAAATCAAGCAGCAACAATCGGGAAGCATCTATTTTATAGAGGTATGGAGAGAATTTTTCATTGTCGAAGTTCATCACAACGTACTTATTATACCGTCCGATGGAGTCGCGAAGCAGAGCATTGAATAATGACTCATTGTACTGATGGAACCAAAGATCTACTTTATACTGAGTGGAAAGGCGGCGGACGAAGCTGTTATAGAGTGTGTCCTTGAAAGGGGAATATTCATCAAGCAGGAACAAGATATTCTTCTGGCGGTTGACTACATAATAGCCTTTACCGGGCGTGGAGTCTATAATTCCCCGCTCTTTCAAGTCGATAAATGCCTTGAACACCGTGTCACGGGAAACTTTATAATCATGGCTCAACTGATTGATGGAAGGCAGAGCGGTATCCGTCTTATAGCGCCCCATAGAGATGTCCTGACTGATGAGGTCGGCCAGTTGTTTTACCTTCGTTGTCTGTTGAGTGAAAATTGTTTTCATACTGATACAGGTTTAATCAAGGTTCAGAACAGCAAAGTCAACTATGCTGAACTGTGCTGGTGCAAAGTAAGATTATTTATTTGAAATCAGGAATAAAGAGGCGTATGTTTTGCAACATATAAAATAAATAGCCCCCGTTGCATCTTTCACAATGCAACGGGGGCTATTCTACAATTTATCAAAAAGGATATTTATTCCTTATTGACTTTAATTTCTGATGACTTGCCATACATCTTGCGCAATAGCCTCCGTGCCGGCACAGCCTTAATCTGCCCATCTGATGTTCCTTGTATCACATCTTCATTCCGCAGGGCTTTCTCTTCAAGCATTCTCCGCTCAGCCAACGCCAGGCCATAATGCAGTTTACGACTTAGTTCTTTTCTTTCATCGTCCGACATAGTCTTGTATGGTATTAAAAAGTTCAACATCCTGTATTTCCATTTCCTGATTTCGGCCTCCTTCTGCTACTATTACACGAGGAGTATAACTATTATCTGCCAAAAGCCAATAATCAACCTGTGGTATATAAATATCAAATAAATTATTGATTCCGGCCTGATAACGACGATAAATCACATCTTCGGGTATATCGTGCCCACCATTACTTACACGCTGCTTCACACGACTAACTGCCAATTGCGGCGAATTTAACCAAAAATAAATAAGACTGACCTTGTAGCCTTGTTTCTGCGCATTAGTAACAAGGCGAATATAGGAACGTGTAGCAAGAGTAGTTTCAATAGAAAAGCTTTCCTGATTTTTCAGCAATTCATCTATCCGTTGCAGCATCAGGCGTCCAGCTTCAATAGCCATGCTACTGGGATTGAAAGGAGATAGTCCACGGGCTATTTCATCAGCATTGACGAATTCCTTGCATTGCAGCACATCGGGCAATACAGTATAGGATGCAGTCGTTTTGCCTGCTCCATTACAACCGCTAATAATATAAAGTTGCTTCGTGCTACTCATCTCTAACTTGATTTCTACTGCAAACTTACTACAAAATATTGAAATATAAACAACTGACAGTCATAAAATGATTAGTGATAAGCAGACAGCTTATCACTAATCACTAAACACTCATCTCTAAAATAAGTCTATTTGTACTCTTCCCACGACTTAATCGCAATATCATCCACACTCATCGTACAGAAAGCATTGATGAAAGCGCTTGCCAGACGGGCATTCGTAATCAGCGGCACATTGAGGTCAATGGCAGCACGGCGTATTTTGTAACCGTTGTCCAACTCGCCTGCGGTAAGGTTCTTCGGAATATTCACTACCATATCAATCTCCTTATTGTGCAACATATCCAGTGCCTGCGGATGATTTTCCGGTTCACTGGGCCAGTAAACGCGGGTATTCTCCACCCCGTTCTCCGTAAGGAAGTTGCTGGAACCGCCTGTGGCAAAAATCTTATATCCCCTCTTCTGCAACATACGGGCGGCAGAGAGCATATCCACTTTCTGTTTCGGCGTCCCCGTAGAAAGAAGAATATTCTTCTTCGGAATACGGTAACCAACCGAGAGCATGGCTTTCAGCACAGCGCAGGATGTATCGCTTCCGATACAACCCACTTCTCCCGTAGATGCCATATCCACACCCAACACCGGGTCTGCTTTTTGCAAACGATTGAAAGAGAACTGGCTGGCCTTGATGCCCACATAATCGAGTTCGAACAGGTTCTTGTTCGGTTTCTCCACCGGAAGCCCCAGCATGACTTTCGTAGCCAGCTCAATCAGATTTATCTTCAATACCTTGCTGACGAACGGGAAACTACGCGAAGCACGCAAGTTACACTCAATCACCTTGATATCATTCTCACGGGCCAGATACTGGATGTTGAACGGACCGGAGATATTCAACTCCCGTGCAATCTCGCGGCTGATACGCTTAATGCGGCGCACAGTCTCCACGTATAATTTCTGTGGCGGGAACTGGATAGTTGCATCACCGGAGTGCACACCGGCAAACTCGATATGTTCGGAGATGGCGTATGCCACAATTTCACCGTTCTGTGCCACGGCATCCATTTCCACTTCCTTGGCATGCTCGATGAACTGGCTGACAACAACCGGATGTTTCTTCGATACATTAGCCGCAAGCTGCAGGAAACGTTCCAGTTCTTCCTGGTTGGAGCAGACGTTCATTGCCGCACCGGAAAGCACATAAGACGGACGCACCAGCACCGGGAAACCTACTTCTTCCACAAATTCGTTAATATCGTCCATGCTCGTAAGTTCGCGCCAGCGAGGCTGATCTACGCCGATACGGTCCAGCATGGCTGAGAACTTCTCACGGTCTTCGGCGTTGTCGATGCTCTTGGCGGAAGTACCGAGGATGGGCACATTCTGTGCATCCAGACGCAAAGCGAGATTGTTCGGTATCTGTCCTCCCGTAGAAACAATCACTCCGTGCGGATTTTCCAGTTCGAGGATATCCATTACCCGTTCAAAGGTGAGTTCGTCGAAGTAGAGACGGTCGCACATATCGTAGTCCGTAGATACGGTTTCGGGGTTATAGTTAATCATGACGCTACGATACCCCTCCTTGCGGATGGTATTCAATGCCTGCACGCCACACCAGTCAAATTCCACCGAAGAACCGATACGGTACGCACCGGAACCGAGAACAACAATGGATTTTCGGTCGCCCAGATAACGGACATCGTTAGCAACGCCGCTATACGTCAGGTACAGATAATTGGTCTGTGCAGGATACTCTGCTGCAAGGGTGTCAATTTGCTTCACCACAGGAAGGATGCCAACACTCTTGCGATGGTTGCGTACATAGAGAATACCGTCTTCCATATCTCCCTCATAACCAATGGCACGGGCAATCTGGAAATCGGAGAAGCCTTGTACTTTTGCTTTTTTCAGTAACTCCAAAGGTAATTCTGAAATCTGTTTGTGGTTCTTGCTCCATTGTTCCAGCTCCTTGCTGGTATTCATGATGTTCATCAACTTCTCCAGGAACCACTTGTCAATCTTTGTCAGTTCGTGCACCTGGTCTACGGTATATCCGGCGCGGAAAGCCTTTGAAATAACAAAGATGCGCTTGTCCGTCGGTTCGCGCAGTGCCTTATCTATATCGGCAATGACGAGTTCCTTGTTCTCCACGAAACCGTGCATGCCCTGCCCTATCATTCTCAAACCTTTCTGAATAGCTTCTTCAAAAGTACGCCCGATAGCCATCACCTCGCCTACGGACTTCATTGAAGAACCAAGCTCCTTGTCCACTCCATGAAACTTACCCAAGTCCCAACGGGGAATTTTGCAGACTACATAGTCCAGCGCAGGTTCAAAGAAAGCACTCGTGGTTTTCGTCACGGAGTTCTTCAGGTCGAACAAGCCATAACCGAGTCCGAGCTTGGCGGCAACAAAGGCAAGCGGATAACCCGTAGCCTTAGAGGCCAAAGCCGAAGAACGGCTCAAGCGGGCGTTCACCTCAATCACCCGATAATCTTCACTTTCGGGGTCATAGGCATATTGCACATTACATTCTCCCACAATGCCTATGTGACGGATGATACGGATAGCCAGTTCGCGCAATTTATGATAATCCGTATTCGAAAGCGTCTGTGAAGGGGCAATAACGATAGATTCTCCCGTATGAATACCCAGCGGGTCGAAGTTCTCCATGTTGCAGACGGTGATGCAGTTGTCGAAGCGGTCGCGCACCACCTCATACTCCACTTCCTTCCAGCCACGCAGTGATTTCTCAACGAGCACCTGCGGAGAGAAGGAAAAAGCTTTCTCAACCAGCACATTCAGTTCTTCCTCATTGTCGCAGAAGCCGGAACCCAGTCCGCCAAGTGCGTAGGCAGCGCGGACAATGACCGGATAGCCCAACGTAGCAGCAGCACGACGAGCATCAGCGGCATTTTCCACGGCTTCGCTTTGGATAGTCTTTACATGTATCTGGTCGAGTTTCTGAACAAAGATTTCACGGTCTTCCGTGTCGATAATGGCTTGTACGGGGGTGCCAAGCACTTTCACGTCATATTTTTCGAAGATGCCTTCTTTGTAGAGGGCAACACCGCAATTCAGTGCAGTCTGTCCGCCGAATGCAAGCATGATGCCGTCCGGTTTTTCTTTCGCAATGACTTTTTCCACGAAATACGGGGTGACGGGCAGGAAGTAAATCTGGTCGGCAACTCCTTCCGAAGTCTGCACAGTGGCAATATTGGGGTTGATAAGAACGGTATGAATACCCTCTTCTTTCAACGCTTTGAGCGCCTGGCTGCCGGAGTAGTCGAATTCACCCGCCTCACCGATTTTCAGTGCGCCGGAACCGAGCAACAGGACTTTCTTTATATTGTTTTCTTTCATTGTCTTTTATCTTATAATAGTTTCACAAACTCATCAAACAAGAATTCCGTGTCCGTCGGTCCACTGGCAGCTTCTGGATGGAACTGTGCGGAGAACCAGGGATTCCGTTTATGTCTGATGCCCTCGTTGGAACCATCGTTCATATTGATAAACAGCGGTTCCCAGTCCTCAGTCAGCGTATTATTATCCACTGCATAACCGTGGTTCTGCGAAGTAATGAAACAACGCTCCGTGCCCACCATACGCACCGGCTGGTTGTGACTGCGATGACCATACTTCAGTTTATAAATCTTCGCTCCGCCCGCCTTGCTCAGCAACTGGTTTCCCATGCAAATACCAAAGATGGGCAACTTCTCATTTGCCATCGCCTTGCGGATATTCTGCACGGCAGCATCACACGTATCCGGGTCGCCCGGGCCGTTACTGATGAAAAGCCCGTCGAATTCCAGTTCGTTGTAATCATAATCCCAGGGCACGCGGATGACTTCCACATCCCTCTTCAACAGACAACGGATGATGTTCGTTTTCACACCGCAATCCACCAGTACCACTTTCTTCTTGCCCGCCCCTTCATTGTAGCGGATCACCTCTTTGCAACTCACTTTATCCACATAGTTCACTCCGGCATAAATGGCCTCAGGTGCATTCTCCGGTTCATCGTCGAAAACAATCTTGCCCATCATCACACCATGTTCACGCAGCACCTTTGTCAGTTCGCGCGTATCGATGCCCGTAATACCCGGCACCTGTTCACGTTTCAGCCAGTCGCTAAGGCTCTCCACAGCGTTCCAGTGACTGAAATCTTCCGAATAATCGCTTACGATGATGGCTTCCGCATGGATGCGTTCGCTTTCCATGAAAGTAGCCAGTCCGTTTGATTCGATGGTGAAAGGCGGCACACCATAGTTACCCACTAACGGATAAGTGAGCGTCATCAACTGTCCGGCATACGAGGGGTCTGTCAGGCTCTCGGGATATCCCGACATAGCTGTGTTGAAAACCACCTCTCCCGCTACCGGCTTTTCGTAGCCAAACGACTTGCCGTGGAAGCGGCTCCCGTCGTCGAGGATAAGAGTTACATTTCTCATATTTAAAATTGATAGACTTGTTCTATATAATCAATAAATGCATTGTTCAGCAGCTTCACCCCACCCGGCGTGGGATAATCACCACTGAAGTACCAGTCGCCCCGATGCTTGGGGCATGCTTCATGCAGTCCCTGCAAAGGCTGGTACACGATTTCCACTTTCGCTTTCGTGCCGGCTGGCGTCAGCAATTCCACCATCTTGGCAGAGATTTCCTCATCGGTGAAGGGTGCATAGATTTCCTTCACGTAGTTCACCATCTGCTCCTTCGGTATTCCCACCTGGTCTTTCGACTTACGGTAGGCGGCGGCAATCACATCTTTCATATCCCGGTCTTTCAGCAACTCGATGGCAGCCTTGAAAGCGATGAATTCGCTCATTTTCGCCATGTCTATGCCGTAGTAGTCGGGGTAGCGCACCTGCGGAGAAGAAGAAACAATCACAATCTTCTTCGGATTCAGGCGGTCGAGGATACCGATAATACTTTGTTTCAGCGTTGTTCCGCGCACAATGCTGTCGTCAATGATAACGAGGTTATCCACACCCGGCACAAGACTGCCGTAAGTGATGTCATACACGTGCGCAGCCAGGTCGTTCCTGCTGTTTCCCTCTGCGATGAAAGTGCGGAGTTTGATATCCTTGATGGCTACCTTCTCACTGCGGATGCGGCGGGAAAGTATCTGTTCCAGTTCTTCCAGATTGGGGTTATGCCCCAGTGAAGCTATCTGCCGCACCTTTTCTTCATTCAGGTAATCATCCAGTCCCTGAAGCATGCCGTAAAAGGCAACTTCCGCTGTGTTCGGGATGAATGAAAAGACGGTATGATCCACATCGTTATTAATGGCTTTCAGGATGTTAGGTACCAGTTTCTCACCTAACAGTTTACGTTCCTTGTAGATATCCACATCGCTACCCCGGGAGAAGTAGATGCGCTCGAAAGAGCAGGGTTTCAGTTCGCGCACCTTGTTGATTTGTGTGGTACGCAACTTACCCGCCTTGTTTATCAGCAAAGCCTGTCCCGGCATCAGTTCTTTAACGCTGTCTGCCGGTACATTGAGGGCGGTCTGTATCACAGGACGTTCACTGGCAAGCACCGCTATTTCTTCATCCTGATACCAGAATGCCGGACGAATGCCCCACGGGTCGCGCACGGCGAAAGTCTCGCCGCTTCCGGTCAGGCCGCAAATCACGTAGCCCCCGTCCCACTCTTTGCTTGAGGTGCGGAGCACGTTTGCCAGGTCGATGTGGTCTTCAATATAATGGGTCACGCCCATGCCCGTCAGCCCTTCGGCTTCGGCAAGGTTGAAAAGGCGCTCCACTTCACGGTCGAGGCGATGGCCCACCTGTTCAAGCATGATGTAAGTATCGGCATACTTGCGCGGATGCTGGCCTATGGCGGTGATACGGGCAAAAATCTCGTCCACATTCGTCATATTGAAATTACCGCAAAGGGCGAGGTTCTTCGCGCGCCAGTTGTTCCGTCTCAGGAAGGGATGCACATAAGAGATGCCGCTTTTTCCGGTGGTGGAATAGCGCAGGTGTCCCATGTAAACCTCACCGGCAAAGGGGAGTACACTCTTAGCGTATTCCGCATCGTGCAATTGTTTTTTTGTCAGGTCTTTGAAGTTGCTCTGCACCGTATCGAATATTTCGGTAATGGCGCCCGAACCGAGTGCACGCTCGCGGAACATATATTCTTCACCGGGATTGGCTTCCAGCTTTACGCAAGCCAACCCGGCACCTTCCTGTCCGCGGTTATGCTGTTTCTCCATCAGCAGATAGAGTTTGTTCAAACCGTACATCCATGTGCCGTACTTCTGTTCGTAGTACTCCAGAGGTTTCAGCAGGCGTATCATGGCGACGCCACATTCATGCTTCAGTTCTTCCATCTTATACGTTATTGTTTATAAGTTTTGCAAATGCGAATTTAGCAATTAAAATACAGAGTATATAGAGTTTAGCATCTATTATTAATCTTATTCAACAGTTACGCTTTTTGCCAGATTACGGGGCTGATCCACATCCATACCTTTGCACACGGCAATGTGATAGGCCAGTAATTGCAAGGGCACCGTAGTAATCAACGGGTCAAGGCACTCTATTGTTTCCGGCAGTTCGATACAAGTGTCGGCAATTTTACTGATGACCATATCTCCTTTTGTCACCAGGGCAATCACTTTACCCTTGCGCGCCTTTATCTCCTGTATATTGCTCAGCACTTTCTCGTAAAGCCCGTTCTGCGTGGCAATCACCACTACAGGCATTTCAGCATCCACCAGCGCGATAGGTCCATGCTTCATTTCGGCAGCCGGATATCCCTCGGCATGGATATAAGAGATTTCCTTCAGCTTCAACGCACCTTCCAAGGCTACGGGATAGGAATAACCACGCCCCAGGTAAATGAAGTTATGCGCATAGGTGAATATCTTGGAAAGCTCGGCAATATCCTTGTTCAGCTCCAGCACCTCCTTCATTTTGTCGGGGATGCGGTTCAGTTCCTGCACGATGGCAAGATATTGCCCTTCGTCTATGGTATTCTTCTCTTTAGCGAGCGTCAACGCCAGCATAGTAAGCACCGTCACCTGCCCCGTAAATGCTTTGGTAGATGCCACACCGATTTCCGGTCCTACGTGGATGTAAGAACCCGTATGCGTAGCCCTTGGAATGGACGAACCGATAGCATTACAAATGCCGTAAATAAATGCCCCGCGGCTACGTGCCAGTTCCACAGCAGCCAGTGTATCCGCCGTCTCGCCACTCTGCGAAATAGCTATCACTACATCGCTGCTATCAATCACCGGATCGCGGTAACGGAACTCCGAAGCGTATTCCACCTCCACCGGTATGCGGCAAAAGCTTTCTATCAGATGTTTTCCGATGAGGGCAGCGTGCCAGGAAGTACCGCACGCTACGATAACGAAGCGTTTAGCTGCCAGCAAGCGTTCTTTATAATCTATCACGGCGGAAAGCACCACGTTCGTATTCTCCACATTGATGCGCCCACGCATACAATCGTGAATGCAATCGGGTTGCTCGAAGATTTCTTTCAGCATGAAGTGCGGATATCCGCCTTTCTCCAACTGTCCCAGGTTCAGCGCCACCGTTTTCACTTCGTGGGGACACTCCACATTTTTCAGGTTCACCACTTTCAGTTTCTCCCCGCGGTGTATCACGGCAATCTCTTCATCTTCCAGATACACCACTTTATCCGTATATTCCACGATAGGCGTAGCATCCGAAGCCAGGAAAAACTCATCTTCACCGATACCCACCACCAGTGGACTGCTCTTACGGGCGGCAATAATCTCATCCGGATTATCTTTGTCCAGCACGGCAATGGCATATGCGCCTATCACTTCACGCAAAGCCAGCTGCACGGCAGTCAGCAAATCGGTGTTTTTGGATTTCTGGATGAATTCTATCAGTTGCACCAGTACCTCGGTATCCGTACTGCTTTTGAATGAATAGCCTTTAGCTTGAAGTTTTTCTTTGAGAACGGCGTAGTTTTCGATGATGCCGTTGTGGATGAGAGCGAGACGTTCGGAAGAAGAATAATGAGGATGGGCGTTAGCAGAACAAGGTTCCCCGTGCGTAGCCCAACGGGTATGGGCAATTCCGATGTTACCGGAAATATCTTTTTGAGTAACGAAAGTCTCCAGTTCCGAAACTTTACCTTTCGTTTTGTACACATTCAACTGTCGGTTATCACTGATTAATGCTACCCCTGCACTATCATATCCACGATACTCCAATCGCTTCAATCCTTTGATAAGAATGGGGTAGGCTTTTTTTTGACCAATATAGCCTACGATTCCACACATAATATATTCAGTATTTGATTTTGCGTTGCAAAGATAAGTATTCTTAAGAACATAAAGTTAATATTTTCCCAATTTATTTATCAAAAGAATAGAAAAAAGTTGTTTTCATGTCAAAACGTTAACAAAAACAAACTTATTAAAGCAAAAGGCTGTTACTTGCAATTTCATATCAAGCGACGGAAATTTAGTTTTATATTGAAAGAAGATTACGGAAAATTCTTCCAATCCGACAAGGGAAACACTTTCCCGTATTACCAAATTGCCACATTGCCATATTACCATTTGCATAAGCGGTGGCAGTTTTACTGCTAACAATCAAATTAAATCCGTACATTTGAGGCGTATAAAAAGAAGAACCAACAAACAACACTATAATTTTACTATAACATGAAGAGTACTTTTTCTAAAGGATGGCTTTCTATTCTTATTGTATTGGCAGTTTTAATTATTGACCAAATCGTAAAGATAGAGGTTAAAACAAATATGAGCTATGGTGAGAGCATCCGTATCACCGACTGGTTTTATATTCATTTTGTAGAAAACAATGGCATGGCTTTCGGGATGCAGATACTACCTAAGGTCATTCAGACCATTCTGCGTATCTTGTTTTCCGGCGTAATCATATGGTATATTTCCATACTTGCAAAAGCTGACTATAAACGCGGCTATATCGTTTGCGTTTCATTGATACTGGCAGGAGCCATTGGCAACATCATCGACAGTATATTTTATGGCGTTATTTTCAGTAAGAGCACATTCACTGAGATTGCAACGTTTGTACCTGTGGGGCATGGATATGCCGACTGGCTATATGGAAAAGTAGTAGATATGCTACACTTTCCTCTTTTTGAATTCAACTGGCCTGATTGGATACCCTTTATAGGAGGAAATCATTTCCTGTTCTTTAGTCCGGTGTTCAACATTGCAGATGCGGCTATCAGCTGCGGAATATTCATCCTGATCTTATTCTACTCAAGAAGTTTTAATAATAGTTTCCATTTGGTCAAGACCGAATTTCAAAATCTTTTAAAGAAAAATGATTCACAGGCTCATTAAAAAGTAACAAGACAAGCTTTTTTTCATAGAATATTCATTTCAGTAGTACGGATGACCATTACACCATATTACAATATAAAACTTAAAACGCCTATTTATGTTTTAAAACGAATATAAATAGCATATTTTTCTTTCATTCTAAAACATTATCCCTGGCAGTTGATATTTTACAAGTCAGAAGTTTCACCATCACTGCATCATTTTGAAACCAAATTCATATCTTTGCCAAGCATTTTGATAGCAACAATAGGTATTACCACAGAATAAAGTAAACTTAAAAGGATGAAAGAAGAGCTTTTTAACAACAAAACAAAGGAAAAAGCCGGCCAACAGAAAACCGGTCAGAGTCAACAGTCCGTTTGCCAGCGACAGCCCAGGCAGTTGGGCTTGTATGATACAGACAATGAGCATGACGCTTGTGGCGTGGGTATGCTGGTGAATATCCACGGAGGTAAATCGCATGAGTTGGTGGAGTCAGCATTGAAAGTATTAGAAAATATGCGCCATCGTGGTGCGGAAGGTGCGGACAACAAAACCGGAGATGGTGCCGGCATCATGCTGCAAATACCGCATGAGTTTATCCTCCTGCAAGGCATCCCCGTTCCCGAGAAGGGAAAGTACGGCACCGGACTTCTATTTCTCCCGAAAGACGAGAAAGACCAGTCCGCTATTCTAAGCATCATCATCGAAGAGATTGAAAAAGAAGGATTGACACTGATGCACCTGCGCAATGTTCCTACCTGCCCCGAAATACTGGGTGAAGCGGCACTTGCCAACGAACCGGACATCAAACAGATTTTCATCACCGGATTCACGGAAAGCGAAACGGCAGACCGTAAACTCTATATAATAAGGAAGAGAATAGAAAATAAAGTGCGCAAGTCGGACATCCCGGCACGGGAGGATTTCTACATCGTCTCACTGTCCACGAAGAACATCATCTATAAAGGTATGCTCTCCTCGTTGCAACTACGCAACTACTTCCCTGACCTGACAAACAGTTATTTCACCAGTGGACTGGCACTGGTGCACTCCCGTTTCAGTACCAACACCTTCCCCACCTGGGGACTGGCACAGCCCTTCCGTCTCCTGGCACACAACGGCGAAATCAACACCATCCGAGGCAACCGCGGCTGGATGGAGGCTCGCGAAAGTGTACTCTCCTCCCCTTCGCTGGGCGACATCAAAGAGATACGTCCCATCATCCAGCCGGGCATGAGCGACAGCGCCTCACTGGACAATGTACTTGAATTCCTCGTGATGTCCGGCATGAGTCTGCCCCACGCCATGGCTATGCTGGTACCGGAGTCCTTCAACGAAAAGAATCCCATCAGCGAAGACCTGAAAGCCTTCTACGAATATCACTCCATCCTGATGGAACCGTGGGACGGTCCTGCCGCACTGCTGTTCAGCGACGGGCGTTTCGCAGGTGGTATGCTCGACCGTAACGGGCTGCGTCCGGCACGCTACCTCATCACACACAACGACATGATGGTGGTGGCGAGCGAAGTGGGTGTCATGGACTTCGAACCGGGAGACATCAAGGAAAAAGGCCGCCTGCAACCCGGTAAGATATTGCTGGTGGACACCGAAAAGGGAGAAATCTACTACGATGGCGAACTGAAAAAGCAACTTGCCGAAGCCAAGCCTTACCGCAATTGGCTGGCAACGAACCGCATCGAACTGGATGAATTGAAAAGCGGCCGCAAAGTGGAGCACACAGTGCCTGATTATTACCGTATGCTGCGCACCTTCGGCTATTCCAAAGAAGACGTCGAGCGCCTCATCGTTCCTATGTGTACCACGGGTGCCGAACCCATCAACTCTATGGGAAACGATACGCCGCTGGCTGTGCTCTCTGACAAGCCGCAGCTTCTATATAATTATTTCCGCCAGCAGTTCGCCCAAGTCACCAACCCGCCCATCGACCCCATACGAGAGGAACTGGTGATGTCACTGACGGAATATATCGGTGCCGTTGGCATGAACATCCTCACACCCAGCGAAAGCCATTGCAAGATGGTGCGCCTCAATCACCCCATCCTGAGCAATGCACAACTGGATATCCTTTGCAACATCCGCTACAAAGGGTTCAAGACGGTGAAACTACCTATGTTGTTCGAGGTGTCCAAAGGGCGTGCCGGACTGCAAGAAGCACTCACCACCCTTTGCAAACAGGCGGAAGAATCTGTCAGCGAAGGCGTAAACTACATCGTACTGACCGACCGCGACGTGGACGCCACCCATGCCGCCATCCCTTCATTGCTGGCTGTCAGCGCCGTGCACCATCACCTCATCTCGGTAGGAAAACGCGTGCAGACGGCACTGGTAGTGGAAAGCGGTGAGATACGCGAAGTGATGCACGCCGCCCTGTTGCTGGGCTTCGGCGCCAGTGCACTGAATCCGTACATGGCATTTGCCGTGATAGACAGGCTGGTGGCGAAGAAGGAAATACAACTGGACTACGCTACGGCAGAGAAGAAATATATCAAATCCATCTGCAAGGGATTATTCAAAATCATGAGTAAGATGGGGATTTCAACCATCCGCTCCTACCGGGGTGCGAAGATATTCGAAGCGGTGGGATTGAGCGAGGAACTGAGCAATGCTTACTTCGGCGGATTGAAATCCACTATCGGTGGCATCCGTCTGGATGAGGTGGCACGTGACGCGATAGCATTCCACGATGCAGGCTTTGCCGGACAAATAGAAGATTTACTTCCTAACAATGGCTTGTACGCCTTCCGCAAGGACGGTGAAAAGCATGCCTGGAACCCTGAAACCATCTCAACCCTGCAACTGGCTACACGCCTGGGCAGCTACAAGAAGTTCAAGGAATTCACTCGGCTGGTGGACGAAAAGGAAGCGCCTATCTTTTTGAGAGATTTCCTTGATTTCCGCCACAGTCCGATACCCATTGACAAAGTAGAGCCGGCAGAAAGCATCATGCACCGTTTCGTGACGGGTGCCATGAGCTACGGTTCCATCAGCAAAGAAGCCCATGAGGCGATGGCTATTGCCATGAATAAGATTCACGGCCGCAGCAACACCGGTGAAGGTGGTGAAGACAGTGCCCGCTTCGCTCCGCGTGAAGACGGAACTTCCCTGCGCAGTGCCATCAAGCAGGTAGCCTCGGGACGTTTCGGCGTGACAACGGAATACCTGGTGAATGCCGACGAAATACAAATAAAAGTGGCGCAGGGTGCCAAGCCGGGCGAAGGCGGTCAGCTTCCGGGCTTCAAGGTAGACCAGGTGATTGCCAAGACACGCCACTCCATACCGGGCATCTCTTTGATTTCCCCTCCGCCCCATCACGACATTTATTCCATTGAAGACCTGGCACAGCTCATCTTCGACTTGAAGAACGTAAATCCACGGGCCAAAATCAGCGTGAAGCTGGTGGCGGAAAGCGGTGTGGGAACCATCGCCGCAGGTGTGGCAAAGGCCAAAGCCGACCTCATCGTCATCTCCGGTGCAGAAGGGGGGACGGGAGCTTCTCCGGCTTCCAGCATCCGTTATGCCGGTATTTCTCCGGAACTTGGTTTGAGCGAGACGCAACAGACACTTGTCTTGAACGGCCTTCGCGGGCAAGTGATGCTACAAGTGGACGGGCAGCTGAAGACAGGCCGTGACATCGTGCTGATGGCAATGCTGGGAGCCGAGGAATTCGGTTTTGCCACCAGTGCGCTGATTGTGCTGGGTTGCGTCATGATGCGCAAATGCCATCAGAACACCTGTCCCGTGGGTGTGGCAACACAGAACGAAGAACTGCGCAAACGTTTTCACGGACGAAGCGAATATCTGGTGAATTTCTTCACTTTCCTTGCGCAGGAAGTGCGCGAGTATTTGGCTGAAATTGGCGTGGAGCGTCTGGATGACATCATCGGACGGACTGATCTTATCGTAAGAAAAGGACAAGGGGATGAGTTGACAAAAAGAGAAAAAGCAATAGAGGGGAATCCTAAATTCGAGCTTCTCGACTTCTCCAGGCTTCTGGCACGCATCCCGAACAATGCCGCCATCCGCCACACCATCGACCAACAGCACGGTATCGATCACGTGAAAGATGTGGAAATGCTACATGCCGCCGCCGAAGCCTTGGAGAGCCAGAAAGAAATCTCGCTGGAGTACACCATTGCCAACACCGACCGCGCCTGTGGGGCTATGCTCTCCGGTGCCATTGCCGCAAAGTATGGGGAAGCAGGTCTGCCTGCACACACGCTGAACGTAAAATTCAAAGGCTCGGCAGGGCAGAGTTTCGGCGCATTCCTTGTACCGGGTATTAACTTTAAATTGGAAGGTGAAGCGAACGATTACCTCGGCAAAGGATTGTCGGGCGGACGTATCGCCGTCCTGCCTCCGGTACGCAGCAATTTCCAGGCCGAAAAGAACACCATTGCCGGAAATACCTTGCTCTATGGCGCTACAAGCGGTGAAGTGTATATCAACGGGCGTGTAGGCGAACGCTTTGCCGTCCGCAACTCCGGTGCCATCGCCGTAGTGGAGGGCGTAGGTGACCACTGTTGCGAATATATGACAGGCGGCCGTGTCGTAATCCTCGGCTCTACGGGACGTAACTTCGCAGCCGGAATGTCGGGCGGCGTAGCTTACGTCTGGAACCGGGACGGTAACTTCGATTATTTCTGCAATATGGAGATGGTGGAACTCTCACTCATCGAAGAGGCTTCGTACCGCAAGGAATTGCACGAGCTTGTCCGCCAGCACTATCTCTACACAGGCTCCAATCTGGCACGCACGATGCTCGACGACTGGAACCGCTATGTAGACGAATTTATCCAGGTAGTCCCCATTGAGTACAAGAAAGTACTGCAAGAGGAACAGATGCGGAAGCTGCAACAGAAGATTGCGGAAATGCAACGTGATTACTGAATCGCGAATTAATAATGAAAGAATGAAAAAGCGGGATAGTGTACGGCTTATGTTCACTTTTCTCTTTCTCTGTTCCTCTTTCATTCTTTAATTTGTTCATCCCCTTTTATTCTTTAACTCTTTAATTTGTTTATCATGGGAAATCCAAAAGCATTCTTAACCATACCACGACAGGAAGCGGGTTACCGCCCTGTCCACGAACGCATCACCGACTTCAGTCAGGTGGAACAAACTTTGAACAGCCACGACCGCAAACTCCAGGCATCACGCTGTATGGACTGCGGTGTCCCTTTCTGCCACTGGGCATGCCCGCTGGGCAACAAGCAACCCGAATTTCAAGACGCACTCTATAAAGGCAAATGGCGTGAGGCTTACGAGGTCCTCGCTGCTACCAACGACTTTCCCGAGTTCACGGGACGCATCTGCCCCGCCCTCTGCGAGAAATCATGTGTACTGAAACTCTCCTGCGATGAGCCTGTCACCATCCGTGAGAACGAAGCCGCCATTGCCGAAGCTGCCTTCCGCGAAGGCTACATCACTCCTATCCGCCCCGAACACAACGGAAAGCGGGTAGCCATCATCGGTGCCGGCCCTGCCGGATTGTCCGCCGCCTGCCGGCTGAATGCCCGGGGGTATGAAGTAACCCTTTTCGATAGCAAACCCATGCCCGGTGGATTATTGCGCTATGGTATTCCTAATTTCAAACTCGACAAAGCAGTAATCGACCGCCGCATGCGGGTACTCGAAGCCGAAGGCATTCAATTTGAGATGGGCGTAACCGTAGACGTGCAGAAACTTCCCGCAGGCTTCGACGCCTATTGCATCTGTACCGGAACCCCACAAGCACGCGACCTCACCATCCCCGGACGCGAACTGAAAGGTATCCACTTCGCCCTTGAAATGCTGTCACAACAGAACCACATTCTCGACGGAGAAACTTTTCCGAAGGATAAGTTGGTAAATGCCAAAGGCAAGAAAGTCCTCGTCATTGGTGGTGGAGATACCGGTTCGGACTGTATCGGTACAAGCATCCGCCAGGGAGCCGTAAGCGTGACGCAGATAGAAATCATGCCGCAACCTCCCGTAGGACACAACGACTCCACGCCCTGGCCGCAATGGCCCATTGTGCTGAAGACGACTTCGAGCCACGAAGAAGGTTGCACCCGTCGCTGGAGCCTTGCTTCCAACCAGTTCATCGGGAAGAACGGCAAGGTATGCGGCGTAGAGGTGGAAGAGGTGGAATGGACTGCGGCACAAGATGGCGGACGCCCCACCATGAAGCTCACCGGAAAGAAAGAAATCATTGATGCCGACATGGTATTGTTAGCTATGGGCTTTCTGAAACCGGAACAACCGGAATTCCCAGAGAATGTGTTTGTGGCAGGAGATGCTGCCAGAGGTGCAAGTCTCGTGGTTCATGCGCTGGCTGACGGACGCAAGGCGGCGCAGAGAATAGATGAATATTTAAATAAATGATAATTTAGCGGCAAAGCCGCTAAATTATCATTTACTAACCCTAAAACAAATACAATCATGTGTGGAATAACAGGCATCTTCAACATCCAATCTCAATCCCAGGAATTGAGAAGTAAAGCGCTGAAAATGGCGCAGAAAATCCGTCACCGCGGACCCGACTGGAGTGGTATCTACGTAGGTGGCAGTGCCATCCTGGCACACGAACGGCTTTCCATCGTCGACCCCGAAAGCGGTGGGCAGCCTTTGTACTCATCCGACAACAAACAAATCCTCGCCGTAAACGGTGAAATCTATAACCACCGCGAAATACGTGCCCGTTATGCCGGGAAATACACTTTCCGGACAGGTTCGGACTGCGAAGTCATCCTCGCCCTCTACAAGGACCGGGGCATCGACTTTCTTGAAGAATTGAACGGCATCTTCGCTTTCGCCCTCTATGACGAGGAAACCGATGATTTCCTCATCGCCCGTGACCCGATTGGCGTCATCCCTCTCTATATAGGCCATGACGACCAAGGCCACATCTACGTGGGCAGCGAACTGAAAGCGCTTGAAGGTTTTTGCGACGAATACGAGCCTTTCCTCCCCGGCCATTACTATCGGGGAAGCGAAGGCAAGATGCAACGCTGGTACAAGCGCAACTGGACCGAATATGACACCGTAAAGTCAGACGACACCGCCGCCCGCCATGCCACACGTCAGGAAATAGACAGCATAAAGCTTTCTCTCGAAGCTGCCGTCCAGCGCCAACTCATGTCCGATGTTCCTTACGGGGTACTCCTTTCCGGTGGACTCGACTCCTCCGTCATTTCTGCCATTGCCAAAAAGTATGCCCGCAAGCGCATCGAAACCAACAACCAAAGCGAAGCCTGGTGGCCGCAACTCCACTCCTTCGCCGTCGGCCTGCGCGGTGCACCGGACTTGATAAAAGCCCGTGAAGTGGCCGAATACATCGGCACCGTCCATCACGAAATCAACTATACCGTGCAAGAAGGTCTCGATGCCTTGCGCGACGTCATTTACTTTATCGAAACCTACGACGTCACCACCGTCCGCGCTTCCACACCGATGTACCTGCTGGCACGTGTCATCAAGAGTATGGGTATCAAGATGGTGCTCAGCGGTGAAGGAGCTGACGAAGTTTTCGGAGGATATCTCTACTTCCACAAAGCGCCCACCCCGCAAGCTTTCCATGAAGAGACGGTACGCAAACTCTCCAAACTGCACATGTACGATTGCCTGCGTGCCAACAAGAGCCTGGCCGCTTGGGGAGTGGAAGGGCGTGTACCTTTTCTTGATAAAGAATTCCTGGATGTAGCCATGAGCTTGAATCCCGCCGTCAAGATGTGTCCGGGCAAAGAAGTAGAGAAACGCATCGTCCGCGAGGCTTTCGAGGATATGCTGCCCGAAAGTGTGGCCTGGCGACAGAAAGAACAGTTTTCGGACGGTGTAGGCTACAACTGGATTGATACGCTGAAAGCCGTCACATCTGCTGCCGTCACCGACCACCAGATGGAGCATGTGGCCGAACGATTCCCCATCAATCCACCGCAGAACAAAGAGGAGTATTATTACCGCAGCATCTTCGAAGAGCACTTCCCCAGCCGGTCGGCAGCTTTCAGTGTTCCCAGCGTCCCCAGCGTGGCATGTTCCACAGCCGAAGCCCTTACCTGGGATGCCACACTGCAAGGAAAGAATGATCCGAGCGGACGCGCTGTGGTAGGAGTGCACGAAGCGGCATATACATTATAAAATAGTAATGCCACACTTCAGCAAGTAAAATGCCACACTTGAATGAACACAATGCCACACTTCGTGATTGTTGAAGTGTGGCATCATCCTCATTATAGTGTGGCATTTTACTTGCTGAAGTGTGGCATTATGACTACTCAGATGTGGCATTTCCCTCATACTGTTTCCCCTCGCTGCCAACAAACAACTAATGCTTTATATCTAAATATAACTTCTCTCCCCCTCCTCTTTCATATTCCCGATTAATTCCCTACCTTTGCCCCGCTTTTTTCGAAAAAGCAGAATTCGTTCAATTCGTTTTTGGGTTAAACTTAATAACGCTTATGCAAAAGTCTGACTGCATCATTGGTGTAGAGCACGTATCGAAATACTTCGGAGACAAAGCCGTACTGAATGATGTAAACCTCTCTGTCCGTAAGGGCGAATTTGTAACTATCCTGGGACCCTCCGGCTGTGGCAAGACTACCTTGCTTCGCCTGATAGCCGGTTTCCAGACCGCCTCGGAAGGCATCATCACCATCGGCGGACGTGACATCACCCAGACACCGCCGCACCAGCGACCGGTGAACACCGTCTTCCAGAAGTATGCTCTCTTCCCTCATCTGAATGTGTACAACAACATCGCCTTCGGACTGAAACTCAAGAAAATGCCCGAAGCCACCATCGGCAAGAAGGTGAAGCAAGCCCTCCGCATGGTAGGCATGACGGATTACGAAGACCGTGACGTCGACTCCCTCTCCGGCGGGCAACAGCAGCGCGTAGCCATCGCCCGCGCCATCGTCAACGAACCGGAAGTGCTGCTACTGGACGAACCCCTCGCCGCTCTCGACCTGAAAATGCGCAAGGACATGCAGATGGAACTGAAGGAGATGCACCAGAAGCTCGGCATCACCTTCATCTACGTCACCCACGACCAGGAAGAAGCCCTCACCCTGAGCGACACCATCGTCGTGATGAGCGAAGGCCGCATCCAGCAGATAGGTACCCCGACCGACATTTACAACGAGCCTATCAACTCTTTCGTTGCCGACTTCATCGGCGAGAGCAACATCCTGAACGGACTCATGCTCCAAGATAAATCCGTCTCCTTTGCCGGACACGAATTTGAGTGTGTGGACAAGGGCTTCGGCGTCAATACCCCTGTCGATGTCGTCCTCCGTCCCGAAGACATTTATATCTTCGAGCCTTCTGCCGCCGCCCAACTGACAGGCACCGTCACCTCCTGCATCTTCAAAGGCGTGCACTACGAAATGATGGTGCAGACCAACGAAGGTTACGAATTCATGGTGCAGGACTATCACAGCTTCGAAGCCGGACGCCAGGTGGGCTTGCTCGTAAAGCCCTTCGATATCCACGTCATGAAGAAGGAACGCACCTGCAACACTTTCGCCGGACGACTGATCGACGGACAGCACGTCGAGTTCCTCGGCTATACCTTTGAGTGCGCCGAAGTGCAAGGCATCGAGCCGGGTAGCGACGTACAGGTGGAGATTGATTTCCAGAACGTCATCCTCGAAGATAACGAAGAAGACGGCCATCTGACTGGTGAAGTGAAATTCATCCTCTACAAAGGCAACCATTACCATCTCACCGTGTTCACGGACTGGGACGAAGATATCTTTGTCGATACCAACGACGTCTGGGACGACGGCGACCGCGTCGGCATCACCATCGCTCCGCAGAACATCCGGGTGATGAAACCCTCTGCTATTGTTGAACCCACTAATAAGAAAGGAAGTGCTCAGTAATATATCCCGCTTCTTCATGCGTCGCCGGA
>OLGD01001332.1_pt1 | contig 38243 bp, 26 predicted proteins | sample 1605311 | NCBI WGS metagenome assembly OLGD01 (sample SAMEA3888917, study PRJEB22519) | human gut metagenome | biome: human gut; feature: human-associated habitat; material: faeces | place: Denmark | collected 2010
CTATATCATTTTCGCCCGCCGCAAGGATATTTGGCAAAATTCCCAATGCAAAAGTAAAAACTAATATATATTTCATTTTATTATATTTTGTGCAAATGCATAATTTAACTATGCGGTTGCCTCTGTTTTTGTCAATATTTTTAGTTTTTCGTACTACGATTATATTTACTATGATTGTGTAGGATTGCCGTGAAATAGCGCATATGTCCACATATTCATATATTAATACATATTGCTGAATTATAGAATTATGATACGAATAGGTTCACATTTTACGGAAGCGATAAGCGTAAAAACTGAAATCATTATATGGCTGTTATACGCGCATGAGAGAAATTTCCGATTTAACGCTTATTTTTACCTTCCGTTAACATCAAAGCCGATTCTATTTTTTTGCTGAATCTGCGATATGTATAATTATTTTTGGTGGGTAAGTATATATGAAATTATATTGTTTTTTGTATCTTCTCGAATGTCCTTATTGAAAATACTTTCCAGTTTAACTTTGATGTCTTCGATAAGGATGATTGGAGAATATTTTATGATATTGTTATTATCCTCAATTTTTGTTATTATAGGATTTGTCTCATTATTTATGAGAATACATTTTTCCGGTTTATATTTTCTATTGTATACTCTTTCACCCTTGCGGTTTATATATCCGATAACATCTGGAGAACCATTGAGCATCCCCTTGCATGACGTGAAACATAGATCGGCTTCTTCGCGTAGAGAAATTCCGGAAGCTTTGAAATCGTCTATTATTTCATTAAATTCATTTATGAATGATTTATAATCGCTAAGCTGTATGTGTTTTTTACCATTTGTTCCATCGCATAAGATTTTTACCCAATAAAGGTCGTCTGCTATGATCTCTATGGATTTATTTCTCTCAAATACTCTTTTTAATCTCATCAAAGTCGGTGAAAACTTTAACCCGTTTTCATATGGTTTGTCCTTTTCCATTGCGCTTATAATAACGCTAAGAAAATGGATTTTAAATTCCGGCGATACATTCCCCGCTATCATTATATTTTCTATGTTATCTAACAGGCATGCGCTTCTGTCAATTTCTTCAGCTTTTTTATCGTAAAGCTCCGAATAGAACTTATCCAATAGCGCGCTCTCGTTTATCTTGACGCCGTTTGTTAATGTTTCTCCGTTCGAATATGTAATTGACGCATCCTTTCCGTAGCATAACAGATTTTGGATCTTGTATGATTTTATTTTTTTCGCATCAGAGGAGAAGAGACTTTCTAATGGAGTAAATTCGCATATGACCTCTTTGTTTTTTTCGACGAGGTTTCCTTTATATTTTATTCGTACATCTATATCGTCCACATCAAACTTTTCGTCATCTGGGTTTCTTAGTATAAAATCCTTTTTCTTTTTTGTGACAGGCTTGTCTTTCTCCGAGATGTCTGCTTCAGATATTGTGTAGATAACTTTGCTGGTCGATGGCGAATCGGATTCCTTATAATATTCATAATTATATTTGTAAATGTTGCGGAGATCATCGTTGCATAGCTTTTGTATGGCTGATGACAATTTTGGAGATTCCGGAGTTGAGGTGAATTGTCTAAGCGCGCTTATTTCCTCGTTATATTTATTGCTCTTTTCTATGAGCTTATTTTGTCCAATGTAATGGGTAGAATAAAAATTGTGTAATTTATCTTTAGATTTTTGCAATTGAACAAGAGAGTCATATATTGCAGATTTACTTAGATTATTTTCAGATAGTATGTCTTCCAATTTCTTCAGAATATCAAAATAATTTTCTATTTTTGCATTAAGTAGTTCTGATTCTATGTTATTTAGTTTTTCTGAAACATCCTGCATATTAGAAATGTCTTTAATATATTTATCTAACTTATCCGCATAGCTTTTATCCGTCTTTGCGGCATATGGATCCTCTATTTTATTAAATTCGGCAATCATGTTTATGCATTTCGATGAATACATTGGGTCGCATAGCGCCGACATCGTGTATAATTCGTTTATCGAATGGTAAACATTGTCAATTTCCTTAATAGCTTCATTTCTTCTTCGGGTTATTTGTTCGGAAATATATTCTGCATATTTTTTTATATTCTTTTCGAATGCCTTTTTCCCTAAATTGAGCTTAAGGATTTTATATTCAGGCAACGAATTGCATATTTTATCATACCTTTCCTTATAAGCTAATTCCGCCGCTTTTGTGTTATTGCTTCCGGTGGATTTCATTTTGTTAAAATCAAACGAAATATACTCTCTTTCGAGTATTTTACTGTCTTCTTCTGCCGATATTATATTTGACAGTTTGAAATCCAACTTAGTTTTTACTTCAATAAATTCGGGAAGGTTTAGATATTTTTTATTTTTTATGTCTAATTTTGATATCTCTTGTGACAATAGATCGGATGTGTTTTTCAATTTGCATAATACAAAATATTTCTGATATGCGTCGATTTTTCTATTATGTTCATATTTTGTATATAAAATTAATGATAAGAAAACAAGGGCAACGGTAGCTGATAATGATATTGAAACTCTCTTATTTCTTCTATTTTTTGCGATTATTTTATTTATAGAATGTTCTACGTTTGCTACCGCTTCTTCCAGGCCGTCTGGATATTTAAATCCAAATGATCTAATTCTGTCATTAACGCTTTTTATTATTTCAAGTTTTTGGCTAATATCCCGAATAGAATAGGTGCTCGAAAGCATTTTGCCTATACCATCAAGTTCTTCGCAAAGTGTCCCAACGAGTTCATTGAATGCGATATGCTCCATTTCGGACTTTTTTGCATTATCGGCGCTGTTTTGAATTTCTTGGAGGCGCTCTGTCTCGACATAGGTTTCGAATTCGGGATATTTCTGCAGATATTCTCGTATCAAAGCGAGCATCTCATATATGCTACGCCAGTCGTTAGCGGGCGTTGTCTTTAAGTCATTGTAAGCGTTTTTTAATCTTTTTTCGGCTTCGTCGCGCAGAATAGGATCTATGTACGCTTTCATTTTTCCCCAACGGGGATTTTTCTTTTGCAATGTTTCCGGAACGACCTCTATGAGTTGTTCATATCTCTTTAATGCATCTGAGTGTTTTTCCGCCTGAGCAAAAAGGCTAATCTGGGTAATCTCTTTATCTAAATATTTATTTTTTAATGATAAAATCTGGCGTGAGATTTCGGTGTTTCCTGGGGAAATGGCAAGCTCTTCTTCTAATATGGTAATCGCCTCCAAAAGTCTTCCGCTCGCCATGGCGTCGCGTAGGCGGGAAATATCTATGCTATGGGTGGATTTCTGCCCGTCTATTATACTGTTTAATTCCTCTATCTCGTCATTATTTAGTCTAGTGGGGACAGGGATTCCGGAACGTCTGCAAAATATAATCCATTCTTCAAGCTTTTCAAATTGCAGACTATTTACAAGGCTGATGAGGGAAGGGTATGCGATTGCAAATTGGAAAGCCTCCGTCTTGTTACCGTTTCTCGCGATAGCAAGGCATTTTTGTAAACGTTCTTCCGCGATTTCCTGGAACTGTTTGTAGTTTTGTGCAAGTTTATATGCGTTTGAAGAGTCAACTCTGGAATCTTTATTTAGAATTGAAATGATTTTGCTTATAGTTGAGTCTAATTCGATGATTTTTACATTAAAATCAGTTTGTCCGCTTTCAATTAGGCGTTTGGGGGTATATGACGCCTTGCTTTCGTCCGTATCTTGTATAATAGTCCTTATAGGAGGTAGCGATGCCTTATTCTTACGGGATAAATATGCGCGTGTTGCAATGTAGAAAAGTATGCATAATAGCAAGCCTGCAACGGCTAAGATGATTATATATATATAATCGTTTATAAATTTGGCGTTGCCATCGTCGGTGTTGGCGTTCGTACGGCTTATTAAATACGGCACGTTGTTTTCTTTCAGAAAATGTTCAATATCGTTGGCGGATATTGAGTATACCGCGCCGTCCTTTGAAAGCGTATTTATTCCAAGCAGATTGTTATTTTTGCTGAATATGACGGTACCATGGGGGAGGTTTCCGCTGCATTTGAAACCTGTTACTTCCTTTCCGCCTGAAGATTTAATTTTTGCAATGTTTTCTACGGATTGACCAGATTTTATGAATGTAAGGCTTTGGGTGTTCCTTTTTGCGAGGGCAATATTGTCCGGAAGCGTGTTCAAGAATTTTGCAATTATTTCATAATACTTTTTCTGATATGAAGCATTGTCGTTTTTTAATTCTTTCAGGTGGGCGATTTCTTCCTTGCTGCATCCTCCCCATCCGAGAGACTGGGCAAAGTTTTGATAACTCATTTTGGTTTTTTCGTATGAAAACACGCTATCCCCATTTTCCGCATCCGTTTGGGAAATAGTCGCATATGTTCGGTTTTTCAGCGAGTCTGCCGATAACAATGCAAGGTTCGTATTAAGGTCTTTTATCTTTACGAAAACCTTATGTGCCCAATAATTCTCTCCGTTTTTTGATACTGCGAAAATTTGGGCGTCAGGGACAAGTAACTCCTCCGAATACGGAACTATAATATCTCCGTATTGATTTATTATTGTTCCCAGCAATTCATTGCCTTGTACAAATACTCTTAATAAGCAATCTTCGGCAGATTGTGCAATATCAGACGCTTCAGGCGCTTTTGAGTTTGTTGCATTTTTACTGGCCGGCGCGCCGCCTGTATAATATTTAATATTTTTATCTTTCAGGAATTTCAACGCTTCGTCATAATAAGATGAAGTTGCATATGCTTCTTCATTGGTGACTGTTGTGAGCGTACGAATTGTGTTAATTCCGACAACTTCGCCATTTGCATTCAATAGCGGTCCGCCTGAGTTTCCGGATCTGATTTTTGTGCTATGCTGCAATACTTTTACTGTGGATTTATTGTCCAGACCCCAAGTATCGTTTACTATCGGCAAGCCCTCAGTTTTTCCCTCCTGAATCTTTGGGGTGCCCAATTCTAAAAATTCCTCGCTTATCTTTTTTGACACCGGAAATTTATTTGTGGCATCAAAACATAAGCGCGCATTTTCACATTCTACATCGTTTACCAACTGTGTTAAAACATTGAAAAGTTTTTCTCCATTGGTCTCTAACCAAGCGCTTTCTTCTTTGTTATATTGTTCGTTATTGAAATATTTTCGAAGTATTCTTTGGGAAATTTCTTTATCCCTGTTTGTCTTAAAATTGGAATCGAGCCTTGCAATCAGCGTATTGAATATGGTTTTGTCGTCGACTTGTTGAAGCTCAAGGTAATTAGTAAGATTAACGACTTTCTTCACATTATCATTGAGTCCCGGAAAGCCCATGGCGGCTACATATTCTGCCGCTTTTACCGGAATGTTTGCGAAAGGGATTGGAATTGCTTTCGCAAGGCCGTCTACTTTTATGATAGCCATGTCCAAATCTCTCCTCTCCGCGATCATTCTTGCTTTGTACGCGATACATTCGTTGCCGACTTTTTGAAGTACCACATAGAATCGTTCCTTATTCGGAGCCAATGCGTCGGCTTGCGCTCCGGTTAACATTACTTGCACTGCGGGCGATGAGAGATTGTTTATTTGGTTGAAACTCATTGCGGTCACGTGCGCGTTTGTTAGAATATATCCGTCTTCATTGATAAGAAATCCCGTTCCATGTCCACCACTCCAAATTCTGAAAACAGAGGATTCGTATTTTTCGTATATATCTGAACCGCTCATTGCGCTGAGCTGTCCTACAATAAAGAGAACTATTATGGAAAATATGTATTTAAGCATGTCAGTGTCCGTGGTTATTTTATTTTTTTATTAAATCTATTCTTTTATTAGCCCTGAAAGTTGTATGTCAGTATCTTTAAGAACATCATAGGGATTTTCTCTTAATTTCTTTATATCTAATTCTATTTTTTTTATATCAAATTTACCCTCATTGGGTGAGATTTTCTTTTTGATTTCTTTTATTTTCTTATTTATCTGTTTCTTTCCGCTATTTATAAATTCATCAATTTGCTTTTCAGATTCATCTGAGATGTCTTTAATTTTTTCTTTACCAAGTATCTCTAATAATTCGTTAATGGTTTCCAATTTTTCTTCTTTTTTACCTATTAATTTTTCTTTATTCTTTTTAATTTTTTCGCTTGATTGAATTTCACCCTTTATCTTATCTATCTCTTCATTTAAAGTTATTATACGCTCTTGGGGAGCCTTCAATTTTTCTCCCATATTCTTTATAAGTATAGGCGCATTAAGGGAGTCTTTGCCCATTTCTTCATCATATATTTCTTCATCATATATTTCCTTGAAAGTTTCTTCAATCTTACATTTATTCTCTTTGGTAAGTTGATTGTAATTTGAGGAGAATCCTAATTCTTTTATTTTTTTTAATTTATCATTATTTCTATGATCATATATATATTTTATAATTCTTTCTCGTTCTGATTCTTCTTGTTTTAGTTCTGATTCTTTTTGTTTTAGTTCCTTTTTTTTTCCATCTAATTCTTTTTCTATTCTATTCAATACGCATTCATACAAACGTTTATTGTATTCATGGTCTGATTCATTGTTTTTCTTTTTTTCAACTAAAATAAGCTCTCGCTTCTGACGTTCTATCTCTTCCTCATTGCTCTCTATTTCTTCATTGAATTTTTGTATTTTATTATTAATTTCTTCCTTAGATTTTGATAATGATTCTATGCGTTCTTTTGCGTCTCTAAGGCGATTGTATTCATTTAAGTTATTATTATATTCTGCTATAAATTTATCTAGGTTATTCTTGTTGATGGGTTTCCCCGAAAATATATTGTACGTATAATTTGTAGCAGTAGTTTTGATTCCTGTGAAAACGGGTTTATAATCTCTTCTTATTTTAATATTTTCCCTAAATAGGTTTTTTATTGCCGGTTTTAATTCAAAGTTTTCATCAAATATTTCACTAAGTTTAACTTTTCCGCCTTTCGCATTGGGGTGAAGGAAGACCATTGCTATTTTCTCATTGTTGCCCAAGCCCAGCATGCAAGTATCGGCACATTTCGCCTGCATGTCTCCTTTGCTGTTTTCATTCCCTAATATTAGGATAGGGCCGTTATTGTTATTTAGAGATTTCTTTTCTACGATATTAACATTGCCGTGTTCCACGCTTAAATTATCTGAAGATTTTATCTTTTTAAAAATATCGACATCTATAACTTCACCATCTTCAGTGTATCCCACAAGATAGTAGATTTCCGTATTATCAAAGGCATGGGCGGCATTGATCCCCAATATTTTTTTTGCCAACTTAGCTTCTTTTGATATCTCATTTTTAATGGCAGGCTCAGTTCCCTTCGCGTCGCTTACAGATGTTTCTTTTGGGTGTATTGGCGGTGAAGGAGGTGCGATTGGCGTGGAATCGGGTTTTGCGACTGGCGGTAGTTTTCTTTGCGGAGGTTCTTCTGGCGAAGGTGTGGGGACGGGTTCCTCTACAACTATAACGGGTTCCTCTACAACTATAATTGGAGGCATTGGAGACTTCTCTACTGGATTTCCGGCGGGAAGGCTTGGAATCGGTTTATCGGCCGGTGATTGCTCGAAGAAATATATTAACGCAGGTAATAGAATCGCCAAAGAAATGCCTGCTGATGCAACAATTATATATTTGTTAGACGCATTGTCCTTTACGGAGGGCGGCTGATTTTGGGGAGAGGATTTTATCCTCGGTTTTATCTCGCGTACAATTTTATCGCCGTTTTGATAACTTTTCTCTTTTTCATCACTGGTTTTGGGCAATTCTCCGGTTCTTGCCAAAATTATTCTCGCTGCTTTTTTATTCCCGTCAGATAGCCTGAACGTCCTGGGAGAAATGGATTGATATCCGCTTATCTCGCTATCGGATAATATTATTGAAAATTGAATTGCGCGTTCGCCGTTTTGCAGCCTTGTGGTAAAGCTATACCCCCACGGAGAACGGGTTATGGCAAGCGATTCGGACAATAATTTTAGGTAGTCGCGACTATTTACGCCGTTAATAGTATATTTCCCCCTCTCTTCAATAAAAGCGGCATTTGCCGCGTCCGAGGAAAATCTTTCCCATGTTGTAGCGGGCAGGATTTTTCGCGGAGAGGAAAATCTTTCAAAATCAGATTCCGACAATTCGCGCGGAGCGTCGCTCCACTCATGTTTCCAGCCTTTCCAATTTAATATAAAGTTTGCTGGATTTTCATAATATGCCAATTCATTTTCTGTAAAGGCTACATGGTGTGCTATAAAGTTGGTTCTTCCGGTGTAGTCGAATCCGCAGTTTGCGATCATGGAGCATATATGATAAGATTTGTCCAATAAATCGACAATCCTATATGAATATATTGCGCTTTCTGTATTTTTTTGAAAATCGTATTTTGAAAGAGATTCAAGTTCGAGTATGAGCGATTTCCTCATGCCGGAAGACCTTGCTACCGTGCAATACCCGGAGCGCCCAAAATCTAGCCCGCGCCTTGCGCTAGTGTATATAAGTTGTTCTGGCATATTTAAAAAGTGAATAATGATTTTTTTGATCCTTTATTCAACTTATGGAACAAAGGCGTTTCACCCATTTGCGATAATGCCCATATAATTGGCGTATCGATAAATATAGGTTTTATATCGGAAATAATCGGGGCTATATATTTTTCGCCGTTTTCCTTTTTTATCTCGCGTGGAGAATGCCCAAACGGGCTTGCCATGAAATACTTAATATTCTTAGATACCATTTCCGCATTTATTACCGCATCCGGAACGGTATCTAATAGGAAATTTCTAATTTTTTCTGAATTCCTATTTACTATTTCTTGGTTGAAACAATTTTTTGAAACCGGATTTTCAAGTGTTGTATAATCAAATAGCTCTCTGATTGCATCGCATTTATTTACGATGAACGCGAACGGGATTCCCAAGTCATGCGCATTTTCGATATTTTTTATCTGCTTAATGCGATTTGACATTTCTGCCAATATAATAGACTGTTGGTCTATTGATTCCTTCTTTAACTGCGGATCTGAATTATGCGCCAGTTTTTGCCGAATTTCCGTAGATGTCAACGGGTCGTACAGGAACAATATCGCATTCGCCGAAGCAACATGCAACGATCCTGGAGAATCGTCTATATTTACATTTGGTTCGAAATGTTCGCCGGCATTATCGTAGAACGTCAACGAGGTTTGGTCGGAAAATTCCTCCATGTCCCTTAATACATAGACAAACGGCTTTGGGAGTGAGACTGATTTCCCATGTCGTATAAGCCTATCGTACATTCCCCCTTCCAACTGCGTTTTTGCCAAATATGGATTTTCTGCGTTTGAGGTTTGAAATAATGCATTTTTCATGCTGTTTACTACCGTATTTAACGGCGGATCGGCATCTACAAAGGCAATCCCGTAATTTTTAAATAGTATATCAGGGAAATATTTTAAAAGAATGCACAAATAGTAGGATTTTCCGGAAGACGGCGCGCCCACTAGGGAAATTATATCGTTTTTCATTTGAAGAAATGTAGCAGGCAATTTGCGATGGCAATGGGGGCATGCCATTTCGTGCGCTGGAACTCCCATTGGATCAAGCGGCATACCGGAGGCGTTATATTTTACGGGAAGAAATCTTAGCTTTTCGTCTTCTCCCAATAAAGGATCTCCCAATAGGCTTGCATGCACAGAGATATAATTTATATCTTCTGCGCTAAAATGCAGCCAGCATGACGGGCATATCAGTTCGCCAAAATCTTCGTCTATTTTTTGCTGCTTAAAGTTTTTCTTTAGTTTTTTTTCTGACGGAGTGAAATTAGAATATAACTTTTTTGCCAAAACTGCAGTATTGCTTCCTTGGGAGAAAAGCGCGATATCGTCTAAAGATTTAAACTTTTCTTCGAGAAAAGCCTTTATGTCGTGAAATGCCATATCGCGGGCAAATTCGGTTCCGTCTCTATGGTTGTAAACGACAAATGAATTTGCATTGATTTGCTCTATGAGGTTTTTGGCGTTTTTTGAAAATACAAAATAGAACAGAGATTCATTAATTGTTACATAGTGAATATCATTATTCGAAACAATATATTTATCCGTAGCAGTTATCCCATCAAATATTATATTGCTTCCTGCTCCTTTGGGTACTTCTACGAATAAGTTATTGTTTTCCTCTTGGAAGGATATGGAAGTTGGGTAACTGTCCTCATTATTCTCTAAATATATGTCGCATTTGGAGAAAGTTCCAATGTAAAACGGATATTTCTCTACGTGAATCGGGGAAGAAGTTCCCGCTTTTACCAGATATAGTTTTTTCTTGCCGAATATGGTCATAATTCCCGATTTAATTCTGAATTTTATATGTTTTTATATAAATTAATTTACGTGAAATTAATATTATTTATTATTATAATGTAGTTGTATGGATTCTTGCGAATAACGCCATATATTTGGAAACATTTTGTTTTATATTAGTGCACATCATATGTTAATTTGTGGTTAAATTAGTTGATTGAATTGTATTTTCTCTTTATCGCGTTTGCGACGCTTTCAAATATTCCGTTTTTGTAGTCCATATCCAACCACGCCCACATTCCGTTGGGGTTCATTTCCAGGAATATCAACTCTCCGTCCTTGCGGAGAAAATCGAATCTTCCAAACGCAAAGCCGGTATCCTTCATAAACGACTTAATCGCCAGCAGCTCGGATTCCGAAAGCTCTGTTCTATCCCATTGCAATTTTGTGTTTATGCGAACGTCCTCGCCTTTTAACTCTGAGCGCGAAGTTTCAAACGCGAATATTTCTCCCTCGACAAATACGGCGGTGAGGTCGTACTGCGCGTCGATTTTTCGTTGGAGAAACCACGGATAGTACGGGTCGATTTTATCGACGTCTATTTCTCTGACGAGAAATATCTTCCCCTCTCCTATCTGGGTCTGCGTGAGGGATTTTGCCACCCATTTGCCGCTTTTCAGGGCTTCCGGAAGAAATCCCCGGATAATTTTCCATTCGGGAACTTTGAAATATTTTGACGCGAGCTCCATTTGCGTGTGTTTGTACCATTTGGATTTCGCAGGAAACACCAGAGCTGCGCGCGAACGCGCGGCCATATCGTAAAATAAATCCTGCCAGAGCCGAACCACTTCTTCGCGGCACCAATTTTCAAGGCATCCGTTCGCGGGCACGTCGATTGCGTCGAAAAATATGGGTTTTCGCATGTATACGCATTTTAATTTATTGTCGGCAAGAATCTTCCCGTCGGGGGATTGCGCGAATATTCCGGCATTTGAAAATTCCCATGCGTATTCGTTCCATTTGTCGATGTTGAACCTGAAAACGTCAATTTCTCCGAGAAGCGGCAATAGCATGTCGGTGGTGACGTCTTCGGAACATGTGGGAATTAGGAGCATATGGGCGTCGTTTAAATTAAAATGCTGGTTCGCGGTGCGCGCGGCCGCGCGCACCGCGGAATGCTGAGATCAATCCCAAGTTCTGGAATCGTCCATTACCTGGTTTCTGCCGGTTACGTACGAATACGTATAGTTTACGCTAACTCCGGTTTTGGTTTTGTCTTCGAGTTCCGCTCCGCATGTCGTCGTAATGGAGCGTTGCTCTTGCTCTCCCGTAAGGGAGTCGATATTCTTCGCGACATCCGAGGGGGAGGCAAGCGACGCCGCGGCTGCCGTAACTATTGTAGTGATAATCATATTTTTTCCCAGTTGATAGTTTTGTAGGAGGGAGATTTTTCGCTCCCTTATTTATTATTTCGCAACTGCGGCGGAAATCTTTCTTGACGATGCAATTTTATTTTAATTTTAAAAATATGTATGCGGGTTAGGGATTACCAAATATTAAGAGAAATAGGAAACGGGGGATTCGGAAAGGTATATCTGGCGGAGAAAGACGGTAAGTTTTGCGCCCTCAAAGAAATTCGCGGCGCAATCGCCAATCGGGAGGCGGGCGCCATAAAGACATTCAGAGAATCCCTGTTGGAAAAGCCGATTCGGAATATCGTTCCCATATTCGAGTCTTTTCAAGAAGGAGGAGCCTTATATTACTCGATGCCCTTATCCGACGGTGTGGAACCGGAAGTTTCGCCCCTCGACAAATCTTGGCGCCCAAAGACGCTTGAATACGTGATAAGCGGGCAAATCAACCGGAAAAAGTGGTTTACCCGTGAAGATGTCGCCTCGATTTTTATTCCCATCATACGCGCTGTCGGAGAACTTAATGAAAGAAACATTGTCCACCGCGACATAAAGCCGGCCAATGTATTGTTTTTCAACGGCGCCCCTACGCTTGCGGATATCGGATTGATGACGTATGACGGCAAAAGCCTGTCCGCGTCGGGAACTCCGGACTACATGCCTCCTACATGGTATTTAAAGACGCGCGGCAAGCCTGACATGTGGGGGGTAGGCGCCACCTTGTTTGCGTTTTTGACTTCGAACACTCCGGATTGTCTCGGCCGGACGGCGTACATGTGGCCTCCTCAGGGCAAAAACGGAATGCCGACGCGCGATATTGTGGCTTGGGAGAAATTCCACAATGTCATTTTCCGAATCACCAGCCAGGAGGCAAAGGAGCGGTATATAAGGTTTTCCGACATAGCGGACGACATCAAAAAAATTGCGGACGGACAGGACGTGGTATTTCCCGACGCAAAACCCTGCGAAAATTCCCGCAGGAGAAATCTATGGGCGTCGACCGTAGCATTCGCGTTCTTGGCCGCATTGACTTATGCCGGCGCGGTTCATTTTTTCGACGCCGAACCCGCGCCTGACGAAACATTGGGCGGAGCGGACGCAACTGCGGTGGATAAAAAAGCGGGAAAACCGCTTCCCGAAAATCCGAACAAATTCGATCCCCTTAAAATTCTCCCTCCGCGCTATTTGCCCTACGAGTATGATTACGAAGAATTGGATAAATTTTACAATGGATTGTGTTTGAAAATAAAGGAAGGCGCGAAAGGCGTCTCGCGTCCGGACGCCTATGACAAAGGGATAGAAAATCAGATAGAGGATATGTTTAGCGCGGGAGAACAGATGGGTACAAGTTTTGACGAACCGTTGTTTAAATATCGACCGCGTCCAAAGAAGTTAGGCCTCAACGCCCCGCGGAGTCCCGTAGAAGAGATACCCGAAGGCGTTCAAAAGGTAAGGGAGGTACTTGGAAAAAATTATCCGGAAGAAACCGAGTATGAGATAGAGAGATTGTCCGGGCTTTTGACCGCCGCAAAATTTGACGACGGCGAAAATTCTGCGGAGTTTGCAAAAATATTCGATGAATTTCATAGGCTTGTGACATATTATATCGTGGCGTCGAACTCTCCAATCTATTGGGGAACGCGTGTGGCGGACGGTCGTTTTAGATTGTCCGCCGACATATCCGGCCTGTATTTGAGAGCCATCTATCACTATTCAAACATCGGTGAAAAAGCAAAAGCCGACGAGCTTATAAAAGACTGTATGGCGAATCGTTTTTTCTCGTCAAAAGTGTCTTTTAGCAAGTATAGGGGGATTTTTTGTTTTTCGGTTAACGTTTCGTATAATATGGGAGGGATTAATAACTATAGGGATAATTTTCCCATATGCGGCGCATACGGAGCTGTGATTTGCGACTACATGAAATCCGATCCGAAACTGTATGGAAAGTCTTCAGAATTCGTGCGCTATGCCATATTAAAGACCGAGGAATATTCCATGGGCGCGGCTCAAGATATCAGACATAATGCGGTAAGGCACACTGCGCTTGCGTTTTTTTTCAATTTCCCGCGGTTAATGGAATGGATTGCCGAAAATGATCCGATTACATGCGCGGTAATGGCGCCGTACCTAAATATAGATTACTTGGAATATATAAAAATGTAATGGATGTAGATTTCTTGAAAAGGAATTTATAGAGTATTTCTCAAAGACGAGAGGGTTCCCGATATGCTTCCGGATATACAGAGTTATTACGATTATTATTACCAGGGCCCATTAGCGCCTTTTTAAGGCGTTGCCTTGGTTGATAATGCTGCGGTTAATTTCTTTCAATTTTTCAAGCGAGCATTTCCCGCACATATTGGGATCGTGCGTCCAGATCGTCTGTTGCGTTCCGTTTACATATTTGGTTACGGCGATATGCGTGTGCCCGTCTATAATCGCGGCTTGCTGCGCGTAACAGAGTGCAACCGACAGGCAAATTGCCGGCAGCAATAATTTAGTTGGCCGCCAAAGGCGGAAGAATTTGCGGTGTGGCATATTTTTTCGGATAATAGGCGTTATTTGAAGGTCGAAGGGCAGGGCGGGATGCTCCGGCGGAGAATTGCGAAAGCCTGCGGGTTTATTTTGTCAGGCGTTCCGCCGCGGTTCCTCCGGATCTCTCAGGATTTTCCCGCGCCAGCTTGTTCTCTATTGATTGCCTTATTTTGCGTTTCAATATGTCGGAGCGTTTTTCCTCCATGGAATCAAAGGCGTCTTTCAGGCACCTGATAATTTCCTCGTTTTCCATACCGTCTGTATTTTTGCCGGAGTTCATCTTGCCAACTCCCTTCTATAATTTTCCTCTTCGAGTTTCGATTTTAATTTTTTCAATACGCGGTGAACGCAACTGTCTATTATATTGCGCGTGACACCCAAAATTTCAGATATCTCCGGGACGTTTTTGCCTTCAAGTTGGCTCATCTCGAAAATAAGGCATGTCTGCGGCGAAAATGACGGGCGTATATTTTCCCACGCGTCCATTACGACGCTCTTTTTGTATTCGTCGGCTTCGTCGTCTTCAAGGCGCTCAAAAGGATTGGAGCCTTCGCAAGCGTCGAATTTTTTCGCGTTTTCATATAAGTCCAGAATTTCCACAGGCACCAAACGCTTTTTGTTTTTCCTTCGTATGAAGTCGATAATTCTGCGGGTGATTATTTGTTTGAGAAATCCCCGAAAGCGGTACTTCCCATTTTGATATTTCCCGTTTTTAAAAGCGTTCACAATGGATATCACGCTTTCGGATATGATTTCTTCCATGTCCTCATTGGGCACCGACAGCCAGCCTATGTTCTTGAAAACATTTTTTGCCATTGAAAGCATGGTGGAATAATATATCTCAAAAAAAATGTTCCATGATTTTTGCCAAACCGTTCCCTTGTTTTGGTTCAGCATTTCCGAAATCACGCTTTTAGGTGTGTCTGGGCACTTCATACTTATTTTTTCGCGGTTAATTTTCCAATCTTTCGCGCGAAATGCAAATTTTTAGAAAAAACTGAGCTTTTGGGCGCAGACGCCGTATTTGTTTATGCCGTTTGTGGGTTTAAAGGACAAAAATATCGCAAAAATGGCGATATTGATGAATAATTCGATACAGAGCATTGCGATTAGCTTTACAAAATTTTCAACGTCGTAAAAGAAATAGGCGTTTGCGATGCCCAATGCTCTGGATGCTATAAGAATGCAAATGGCGGTTTTGGCGCTGATATTCGCATCGTGGGCGCGTTTTGACAATATCGTGACCATCGGCCAAATAAAAAATATTCCAACAAAAGCATATGTAGGTGTCGAGCCCAAATCGACAAGCAGAGAGGTGAATATATTGGTTATTATATAGATGAACCAATATGCTGCCGAAAATGTTTTCCTGTCTATTCGCCCGCTTGTCAAAAATATAGAAGTGGATTTTTCCGCGATTGCGCCGTCCAATAATTTTGCGGATTGTTTATTGCGTTCTTCAATATCTGAGAACGCCATAAAAAAATCGTGCATGTCGATAAATCTTTCGGTCGCGTTTTCTCTCATGGCCCGCAATATCACGCGGTGAAAGTGGCGCAGGGCGGCAATATCCGCGGGGGACATTTTATCTTTCGCTTTGGGGAATATGTATTTGGCTCTGCCGATTGTATCCGGAGGGTTTTGTGTCAAAAAGAAGTATAAAGTTGCGGCGAGCCCCCACATATCCGGATTCCCGGTATACCAGGTCGGCGGGGTATACGTCGGAGTTCCCGCCGAAGATACCCCTGGATCGTCCTCTTTCATCAATCCTATGTCGGAAAGGAAAGGTTCGCCGTTTAAAAACAAAATATTGTCCGGCTTTATATCCCGATGTATGATGCCCTCTTTATTTAACGCTTCGGCGGCTTTAAAGACGGGCGAAAATACGTTAATAGCGTCGCCGGCGCTGAATATTCCTCCGTTTTCGCATTTTTGCGCGATAAGTTTTGTCAGGGTTTTGGGGCGCCATTCCGGAAATGCGGGATCCGTTTCGTCGACGCCGTCGGCGAGCGGCATGATGTATGATATTTCCAGATTGTTTATTTTTATATCGAGTATCGGTATTAAATTTGGAATTTTATCCTTAATTTTATGGTATAGTTTTAATGCGGAAAGCTCTTTCCCGTAGTGTTCGCTTTTGTCGTGCGGAATTTTTTTCAGGGCGTAGTACATTCCGGCTTCATCTTTAACTAAAAAGACGCGCCCGAACCCCCCGCGGCCTATTTCTCTTACCATTTCAATATTATCAATCATTGATGAAACGGGGGGAGGCTCTGTCGGATTTTGCGTTACCCGGGACATTTTTAGCGGAAAATAACGGAAGATTTCGGAAAACTAATAGCTGTTTGCAAACTATGCCGTGCGGCATAATTCCATTGTCAACCACGCGCTATGGACAAAATAGCCGATATTTGAATTTAAGATGCGGCGCGTTCACAATTTCCTGTCGGGAAGATTTCATCATTCCCCGAAAGCAACATAGGTTTTGTCGCCTGGATAACGCTCGATTTTATTTACAGATTTAAAATAACTATTTATTTTGGGGTAAATCGATGATTTTAAGTTCATTTTTTTTTGTTATATTCTTAATATGGGCTATATTTTAAATATAGATAATATTTATTATTGTTTAGATAATGATATACTATTCCCAATACTGGTGTCAAACGCAATTTTATTTGCCCTTCCAAATATCCTATTTTTATCTACTTATTCGTTAGCGTATAAAAAATCTTTCCCGCAAAATCGAGATATCTTAACAATATATTTATAACTCATTTATTACTAATATATAAACATCTGAAAAATCTTACAGTATTGGGAATACTATGGAAAATCACAGTATGTGTTTGGCTGAAAGGCTGTTAGATGGGACGGGCATCTCTTTGCTCGACGCCGCCCGCCTTATAAAAAACGCGATAGATTTCAATAGTACCAGCCGCGAAAATCTGAAATATTGCCGCGACGTGATAGAATGCGGCAGAAGCCATCTCGGGGCGGTGGAGAAATATGTGACGCTGTTTGACGCTTTCTGGCGTTATGCGGAAGCAAAAAAACACCTGCGGAAGGATTCTTTCCGCGATATAAAATATCTCGGGAAACGCATCCTCAAAAAGGCTCTGTGCAAAAAGTTTGTTTGCGAATTTACCCCGGGGCAATGTTTCAAAATTCTGAACGACGCTTTTCAAACTCCGAGCCAGTTCAACAAAGGCAGGCGCATGCTGCACGGGCTTTTTTCCTACGCGGTAAAAATGAAATGGTGCGCAAAAAATCCGGTATCGGAAATCGCCCCGAAGAAAATATTGGAAAGAGAAATCGCGCCCCTTCCGCTTTTTGAAATACAAAAGCTTTTAAAGGCTGCGTTGTCGCCCGCGCACCTGGACTGCGCCCCCGCTCTCGGAATTATGCTTTGGGCCGGAGTGCGCCCGAGGGAAACGACGAGGCTTGCATGGGGGGACGTGGATCTTGAAGAGGGAACGATTATGGTGAAGGCGCGCAATAGCAAGACCGGAGGAATCCGCCACATTGACATATGTCCGGCGTTGAAATCTTGGCTGAAAGGCCTTAGAAAAAATCCGGAATCTTCAATTTGCCCCAAAAATTGGGGAAAAAAATGGAAGGCGTTGCGCCGCGACGCAAATTTGGAGAGCCCTTGGGTTCAGGACGTTTTGAGGCATACTTTCGCGTCTTATTATATGAAGCGTTATAAAAATCTTCCGCGCTTGCAGTCGCAAATGGGGCATGCTGATTTGTCGCTTTTGAGAACCCGCTATGTGAATATGTACGGGATAAAAAAAGGCGAGGCGAAAATATTTTTCGACTCGCCGGATCTTTTGCGTGGCAACGCGAAGGGCGCCGGAGTTTAGTCGTCTATTACGCTGCGGGCGGCTTCGGCGCTTTGGCGCGTGCTTTTGCCGCCCCTCAGCCGGATGTCGTACATTCTCTTTGAGAGTTTTCGCGCTGCCTTTGCTATCACGTAGTCCGGAGTGTCGCAGATGTCCACGAATCCGATTGCGTAGTTTGCCTCGTTGAAGCGGCCGGTCGTGCAGAGGTCGAACCACTGGAACCAGTGCGCGCCCACGACGTTCGGGTTTTCGAAGGCGCTCACGGCGTATTCGCGGAACGCCTGCGCCCTTTCTTCCGCGGTGGCGCGCGCATTTAGCCCGCCTCCGTAGACGCCCTTGTCGGTGTTGCCGAAGTGGAATTCGCCTATTATGATCGGCTTGTCTTCCGCGCCCTTTGTGGCGGAGAAGTCCGTCACGTTGTCGGCGTACACATTGTAGCTCAGCGCGTCGCAGTACCGCGACGCCACGCGCTCCACGAGCGGGTTGCGCCACGCGAAGCGGCAGCCTATGTACATGGCGTCGGGGGATACAGCTTTGACGGCCTCGCGGCAGATTTTGAAATAGCGCTCGTACATCTTTTCTTCAAACGCGAGCATATCGGCCCGCGCCGCCGCGGTGTCCGGCGCAAAGTCCCTCTTTTCGAGGAAGTCTTCCCAACTCTTGTAGTTTGCCTTCCACGCGGCGTTGAGCTTTTCGATTTCGCCGTATTTCTTTTTGAGGTCTTTTTGGAATTCGATTTTCCCCGGCTGGCTTGCGGGGCAGCCGAGCAGCGCCTTTATCGTGACCACGGTTTTCTCCTGCCACGGGAGCTCGTTGTCCACGAACACTCCGACGCACATCGGAGACCTTATCAGATCGGCGTTCTTTGCCACGCTCTCCATGGTTTTTTCGCGGAATCCCGGGGTGAAGAAGTCGGGGAAGTCGTGCCAATAGGCGTACATTTTGACGTTTGTGTCGTAGGTTTTCCGCCCCTTGGAATTTGTTATAAGCGTGTACGGGACGTTGCCGCGACGCAATATGTAGTGCTGCGTCCACGCGCCGTAGGTCGTGAATCCCCATTTTTTCATGCGCTCGTCGGCGACTTCGCCGTAAAGCGCGCGGTAGTCGTCGCCGTACTTGGCGACGAGGTTTCTCTCGAGAAACCCGTAGGCGTCGAATTTTTTGCCCTTATAATAGTGGAGACCGCCGTAGTTGTTCTTTTTGCGGAAACGGTTGTCCGACACGTCCTCGAAATAGAATTCGCGGTCGGTGAGCGGCGTAGTGTCGAGGTTGCCGGCGCACGTTATGCCGAACGAATAAAAGAGGTTGCCCTCCGGCGTTATAAGCCACCACCTGCCGTCGATTTTCTCGGCGCGGAACCTGCCGGTCGCCCCGTAGTTTTTACCGTCCCTCACGAGCCCGAGGTATTTGTCGCGCCTCGAAATGTCGCCGATTTTTTCGTAAAATGCCTTTTCCTCCTCGGCGCGCTTTTTGAAGTCGCCGTCGGACTTTATCTTGTCCGTCCAATCCTTGTGCTTGAACTGGCCGTACTTGTCTATGAACGGAAAGAATTCCTCTTTCGTATAGCTTAGAAACGGCGCGTCAAATCCGCTGAAATCGAAATTCGTCGGCTTGTAGCGCATAGCTATGAACGCGTCGTCATCGTACATCCAGGCTCCCCTGGGGTCGACTTCGAGCTTTTCGACGGAGATGTCGTCCAATATTATCCTCGCGCCGCCGTTGGAGATTATTTCGATTTCCCCCTTCGCGGACGAAGGCACCACCGCGCCCATCACCACGTTTTTTGCGCTTTTGGATTCCGTCAGGGTTTTCAGCGAAAGGCGGTTTTTTTTGCCGTCGGAATCTATCGAGCGCATTGCCGCATAGACGGTCGCCGACGGGGACTTTTCGAGAATTTTGTATTTGAACGAAAATTTGTACCCGCCGCCGGATTTTATCGGGATGGTAAGCAGGGGCGTCCATCCGGCCGCGGACATCGCGTCGATTTCGAGCGAGCGGCTTCCGGACAGGGCGTTTTTGCCCTCCGCGTTTTTCGTGAAAGCCGGCGTAAACTTTGCGGCTTCCGCGAGTTTTACGGATTCCGGATTTTCGAAGTCTTCTTTTAGCAGTTCGGTCGTCGAGGGCGCGGTTAGCGCCGAGCACGCGCAAAGCGCGAGAATCGGGAGGGTTAGGAGAGATTTTGCCATAATGCCTTTTGGTTTTGTGTTTCTGCGGCGACGCGCCGCGGGATGGATGTTTGAACGTTGAAGGGGTTGACGAACGCGCGCGGCGAAAGGGGCTTTTGCGCGCGTAGAGCGGCGGCTCAATAGAACCGCTTGCGCCAGTCTATGGGGACGGCCCCGAGTTTTTGCCCCCTCGGCGATTTCTTCCCGAACCAGACTTTTTGCCTGTATTCCTTGCCCTCGAATTTGTACGACACGTCATACATTCCGTAGAAACCCTCAAAGTGCGCGGATTTCGTGGGCTTGTCATAGGAGACATTCGTCTGCCAGTCTTTTGCTATGAGCTGTTCGAGCGCGCGGTACGAAGCCTTCGGCGTGAGGTCGTCTTTTATCAGCCCGCCCATGAGGTGCGCCTCGTTGGACGCCGCCTGCCCGTCGCGCATGTTCCACCAGGTGATTGCCTCAACCGCCGGATGGCTGAAAAACAGCCGGTACGCCTGCCTTGCAAAATACGCCTGCGCTTCCTCGCCGCGGCTCGTGGGAATGGTGATTTCCGTGACGTGAATCGGCCTGCCCAGTTTGGCGTAGCCGTCAAGGGCTTTGGCCATATCGCGCGGGGTGAAAGTTTTCCCGTCCAGCACGTCCCCGAAAGCCTTGTCCGAGAAAAAGTGGAATTGCAATCCTATGCCGTCGAGCTTAGCGCCGCGGTCTATGAGGCTTTTTGCGAGCATGTAAAAGCGCCCCGTTTCGCCGTTTTTTATGTACTGGTACCACGCGGCGGTGGTCTCGTTGATGAGGAATACGTCGTCGGGCGGCAGCAGGCGTTCGGCCTCCTTGAAAGTTTTAAAGACGTAGTCGTCGTACAGGATCGCGCCGTCGTTGATATAGTCGGCGGCTTCGTTAACCACGTCCCAGATTTTTATCCTGCCGCGGTAGCGTTCCGCGATGTTGCGGATGTTGCGGTTTGCGGCGGCCTCGACGAGCTTTGGGTCTTTGAGGTCGAGCGCCCATGCGGGCATGAAGTGCGCCACGCTTATAGGCCACGCGAAGGTGTGCCCCTTGGGGGTTATCCCGTTTTTCTCGCAGAAGGCGAGGGCGGTGTCGGACTGCATCACCGTCGGATTGCTGGTGTACGACAGGTCTATGTTTTCGTCGTTCGAGTAGTCCCAGCGGAGTTTTCCCTCCTGGGGCTCGACCCTGCGCCATACCGTGGCGACCGTTCCGTAGTTGAAAATGCGCTTGTAGAGATCGGCGTATTTGTCGATCTGCTCCCTGGAATATTTTACGGGCTGCCCGTCGGCGACAGAGCGCGAAGCGTACGCGCCGAAGAGAAATTCGTGGCGGTCGAGCCTTATTTTCAAGTCCTCCACGGGCTTGTCGAAGTCAAGGTAGAATTCGCCCATCCTGTTGGCGCGTATGCCGGTTTCTATGCGCGCCTCCGTCACGGGGTTTTCCCAGAGGTCGCGCATTTTCTGCGGGATTTGACCGCCGGCGGCGCAGAGCCCCGAGGCCGCGCACGCGCACAGAAATATTGCCGTCTTTCCCATTTTTTAGTTTCCTTTCCCATTCATTGTTCAAATTGCGCCTTCGTCCTGCGGCAGATTTTCCGCCGCGACGAAAAATTTGTACCTGTCGGCGCGGTAGAGTGAAAACTCTATTTCCGCCACTTCGCCGTCGCCGCAGACCGCCGCGCCCTCTAACGTAATTAGCGCGGAGGGCTTCGCGCCGAACCGCTCTCCGCCGTCGGCGAGCGGGGATAGGGTCGCGGATATGTCGCGCACAACCCTCGCGATTTTCGGCTTGCCGTCGCCGCCGCAGAGGATCGCCGAAATTTCGTCGGAATCGCTCTCGGCGGCCTCGGGAAATAGCGCGAGCGACAGGTATTTGGTCTCGTCTTTTAGCAGGACGGAATCGGCGTAGCGCAGGCACCTGATTTTCAGAGCGTCGGATTTTATCTCGTATGCCTGCGAGCCTATCTGCGCCCTGACGCCGCCGCGCACTATCTTTTTTTCCAGCGTTTTTGCGGACGGTTTGTATCCCTCGCGGGCGAGGTTTTCGGAAAAGCTGCCGCATATCGCGCCGAAAGAGCCGAGCTGCCTGACGAGCCGCTTGTCCGGCGTCATTTCGGCTACGAACGTTCCGCTGCCCCTCACCTTCCTGACCCAGCCGTTGGATTTGAGCTCGAGCAGCGCGCGGCGGGCGGTCGTGTTGCTGACGCCGAACTCCGCGATGAGCTCGTTTTCCGACGGTATGCGGTCGCCCGCGGAAAATTCTCCGGACTTTATTTTTTTGACGACGCCGTTGAAAAGTTCGGCGTATTTCGGTGTGCGCCGGGGTTTTCCGGCGGTGTTTTTTTTCGGCATGTCTCTTAGGGCGTGTGATTGTCTGTTAGGAATGGAGCGGTTGTTGAGGGTTTCCCAAAATTTTTCGTCGGGCGGCGGCGCGCGGTTATTTCCGCGGGCGTTTAAATTGCCGGCAAACCGACCGGACGGTTTGCCGGAGGCTTTTTTCTACGCGCGGGCGCCGGTTGGTCAGTTGAAGAGGTCTTTGAGCGCGCTTTCCACGGACTTTTTCAGGTCTTTTGCCGCGCCCTCGGTGGCGTCTCCGGCCTCCTTGCCGGCGTCGGTCCCCAGTTTCAGCCCCTGCTTCGCAAGCTCCGAGGCAACGTCCACCGTCACCTGCTTGGCGAGCCTGCCGAGAATTTCCGTCACGAGCTGCGAGGGCGTCAGCCCCTCGCCGTTTCCGCCGAGATCCTCCACGGTGAAGCTTGGCAGCTTTATGTTTATAACCCTGTCGTTGAGCCCGACTTTCACGTCGCCGTCGGCGAATACGAGCTTGTCGAGGATTATTTTAAAGGGCTCTTCCTGGGCGCCGTCGGCCGCGGCGGGCTCCTGCTCCTTTTTCTTTTGCGCCCCGACGAGGATTTCGACGATTTCGTTCAGGTTGTTGTCGGGCGAGGAGAGCAGCGATGCCAAGCCACTTTTAGTTTTCATGTCGTAGGAGATTTTGAGGCCCTCTATCCGCACTTCCTCGACTTTTACGAGCTTTTTGGCGAGGATGTCCGACACTCCGACGTCGGCGTCGACATACGCGGTTTTGAACTCGATGGCGTTGCCCTCCGGATAGTTTGGCGGATTGGTTATATAGAAATTTTTGACGTCGCACTTTTGCTCGGACAGGCTGAAAGAGACGGAGCCAACGCCGGCGTCTATGCCCGTGCCCTTGGTTATGGTTTTGAGGGCGTAATCTGCGACATAGCCGGTGTAGCTCAGGGCGAAATACGCGGCCGCCCCGATTATCACGAGCGCGAGAATCGCGAGCTTTACAAGGGAAAATATGCAGCCGCCGGAGCGGGCCGCCGGAATTGTCGGGATTTTTTCTGCGTTCATAGTCGGTATATTTTTATTTCGTTTTCAAGATTATTGGGATTCTGGCGAAAAACGCAAGGACTGATTGACGGCGCGCAAAATCAGTCCGCCCCGCCCGAAATGCGCCGGAATAAAATTCCGCAAAGCAAATCTTGAAAAAGGTGCGCAAATGTGAATCTTTTTTACCCGTATGAAAATAAGAAGTTTTAAAGGGCTCGTTCCCGCCGAGGGCAAGGCGGAGGCCGTCGCAAGCCTCCCTTACGACGTCGTGAATTTTGAACAGGCGAAAGAGCAGGCCGAGGGCAGGCCGCTGAGCTTCATGAGGGTCGTGCGCTCCGAAATAGAGCTCCCCGAAGGGACGGATCCCTATTCCGACGCGGTATACGCGCACGCGAAGGAGAATTTTGAAAAGCTCGTCTCCGGCGGAGCGCTCGTCCGCGAGCCCCAGCCGTGCATGTACCTGTACCGCCAGCAGATGGGCGGGCACTCCCAGACGGGGCTGGTTGCGACATTCTCGGCGGAGGACTACGACGCCGACGTCATCAAGAAGCACGAAAAGACCCGCGCCGCCAAGGAGAACGACCGCTACCGCCTCACCAAGACTTTGCGCGCCAACACGGGCCCTGTGTTCCTCACGGTTAAGGACGGCACGGGCCTCGACGGAATTGTCGAAGACAAGGAGGATTCCGACGCCATATTCGACTTTGTCGCAGCGGACGGAATCCGACACACGGGCTGGAGGATTTCCGACCCCGCGCGCCTCGCTAAAATCTCCGAAATTTTCGGCAAGATTCCCTGCGCGTACGTTGCGGACGGACACCACCGCAGCGCGAGCAACGCCCGCTGCGCCCGCGACCTGAAAGCCGAGAACCCGAACCACACGGGAGACGAGGACTACAATTGGTTCCTGTCGGTCGTGTTCCCCGCGGGCCAGCTGAAAATCCTGCCCTACAACCGCGTTGTGCGCGATCTGGCGGGAATGTCGGAGGAGGAATTCCTCGGCGGGCTCTCGAAAGTCTGCTCCGTTTCGGAGAGCGGGGAAAAGTCCCCGAAGGCCCCGAATTTCGTGGACATGTATCTTGGCAAAAAGTGGTATTCGCTCAAATTCGAGAATGCGGAATCCCTCGGGGCGGTCGAGGGCCTCGACGTCTCCCTCCTGCAGGACAGGGTGCTTGCGCCGCTGTTGAAAATCGGCGACCCGCGCACGGACGAGAGGATAGACTTCATCGGCGGAATAAGGGGGACGGGGGAGCTCGAAAAGCTCGTGGACTCCGGAAAGTTCGCCGTGGCGTTTTCGATGTATCCCACCACCGTAGGGCAGCTCATGGCGATTGCCGACGCGGGCGAGATCATGCCGCCCAAGAGCACGTGGTTTGAGCCGAAATTGCGCTCGGGGCTCTTTGTTCACACCTTTTGACTGCGATGGAAAACCCGCCCGCGGACGCGCCCCTGATCCTCCCCGAACCCAAGTCGGTCCGCTGGGGGGACGGCTTCCTGCCGTGGGAGAGGGCGGAGTTTAAAATCGGCAAGGACGGGGTGCCGGTGGGCGAATTTCTCTCGGTAGAGTTCGCCGACATGCCGCAGGAAGCCCACGATATTTCGATTTCGGAAGTCGGGATAAAAATCCGCGCGGGCTCGGGGCGCGGCGCGAAGCTCGCCTTGCAGACGCTGCGCCAGATCGGAATGCAGTCCGGCGGCAGGGGGTTCAGATTCGCCGAAATTTCCGACGCGCCGGATCTCGAAGTGCGCGGGTTTATGCTCGACATAAGCCGGTGCAAGGTTCCGAAGCTGGGAGAGCTCTCGCGGCTCGTAGACATGCTCGCTCTCTTCAAATACAACAGGCTCGAGCTCTACATGGAGCACACTTTCGCGTTCGAGGGGCACGAGATTGTGTGGGCGGGCGCCTCCCCCCTCTCGCCCGCGGCAGTCCGCAAGCTCGGCGAAATTTGCGCGGTTGCGGGCGTGGAGCTCGTGCCGAACATGAACGGGCTCGGGCACATGGAGCGGTGGCTGCGCTATCCAGAGTACCAGTATCTGGCGGAGAGCGAGGCTCCGTTCGTCGATCCCCTCGGAACCGTCAGAAAATATCCCACGACCCTCTATCCCGACGGGCGCGCGCTCGATTTTATGGACTCCCTCTACGCGCAGCTCCTGCCGAATTTCGAGGGCGAAAATTTCAACATAGGCGGCGACGAGCCGTGGGAGCTCGGCATGGGCAGGAGCAGGGCGAGATGCGAGGCGGAGGGCGGCAAATACGGCGTCTACATAGCCCACATGCTCGGGCTGCGGGAGCGCGCCGCCAAGTACGGCAAAAAAGTCTGCTTCTGGGCGGACGTGCTCATGCAGAGCCCCGAATATTCGGAGCTTCTCCCGTGCGATATGACGCCGATTCTCTGGGGATACTACCTCGACCACCCCTACGAAGAGCAGTGCTCTTACATGAAAGGGCTCGGCAGGGACTTTCTGGTCGCCCCCGGGACGAGCACCTGGAATTCCTTCGGCTCGCGCTGGGATTGCGCGTTTAAAAACATTCAAACCGCGTGCGGATGCGCCAAGAAGCACGGCGCGCGCGGAATGATTCTCACGCAGTGGGGGGACGGCGGCAACCACCAGCCGTGGTGCGCGATGTATCCGGCTATTGCCGCGGCGGCGGCGTGCGCGTGGGGCGCGGCTCCGGCGGAAGAGCGCGTCTGCGACGCGCTCGACAGGTTCGTTTTCATAGACGCTTCGGGCGAGTTTTCCCGCGCGCTGTGCGCGCTCGGCAGGGCGGATCCCGTCCAAAAATTGTTTTGCTTTTACCACAAGATGTTTTTCTCCCCCCCCGCGGACGCCGAAAAGCTCGCGGCGGAGTGCGGGTTCGACTTCGGGGCTATCGAGGGCGCGGCGGATTTCGCGTTCGCCCTTTCCGAAAATTCCTCCCCCCGCTGCCGCGACGCCGAAATATGCCGCGCCGAAGTCTCCCTCGGCGTCCAGATGATAAAGTGGGCGATGCGCAAGGCGCGCGGAGACTTCGCCGCCGATTCGCGGGAGCAGCGGAAATCGCTCAAACTCATAGCCGCCCAGTACGAGGACTTGTGGCTGGAGCGCGCCGCGGTCGGCGGGCTCGCCGAGTCCGCGGGCAGAATCCGAGCCCTGCGCCCTGATTTGTTTTCCTGAAAAGTATGGACGCCTCAATTCTCGCAGCGTACATTGCGGCATGCGCCGCCCTGACTTTCATGCCTGGGCCCGACATAGCGTTCGTCATAGCCGAGAGCCTCGCCAGGGGCAGGCGCACGGGATACGTCCTGTCGTGCGGCTTGTGCTCGGGGGTTTTCGTGCACACTTTCCTTTGCGCAAGCGGTGTCGCGCTCGCAATCGCCGCAAGCCCCGCGCTGTTTTCCTCCATACGCGTCGCGGGCGCGGCGTACCTGCTGTGGCTCGCTCGGGGCGCCTTTCTCGAAAATGCGTCCGAAGAATCCGCCTCCGCGGATTTCCGAGAAGCCGGATTCCGGCGGAGCGGCGGGCGGATTTTTCTGCGCGGGTTTCTGATGAACGTCTCAAACCCCAAAGTCATAATATTTTTCCTGTCGTTTTTGCCTCAGTTCCTGACGGAGGGCGGGTGGCCTGCATGGGTTCAAATGTCGGTTCTCGGGCTTGTATTTATGCTGTCGGCGCTGCCGATTTTTCTGTGCGTGGCGTCTTTGGCGGCGGCGTTCGCGCGGCTTTTCAAGTCCCGCAAATTCCGGTTCGCGATGAAGTGGCTGCGCGTTTGCATGTTCGCGCTGATAGGCTTTTGCATGCTTGCGGAGACCGCCGCGGATTTCCTCTCCCCGTCCGCATGAGCTCCCGCGCGGCGTTTTGATTTAAAAAAACTTTACATTTTCCGCGCGGAATCCACTATTGTTTGGTTTTTAAGGGCTGGGCGCGCCGCTTTGCCGAGCCGCCCCGCGCGAAAGGAAATCCGCATTATGAACGAAGACTTACTCAAAATCAGGCACAGCGCCTCGCACATTCTCGCGACGGCGGTCTTGCGTCTCTTCCCCGACGCCAAGCTCGACATAGGCCCCGCAACCGAGACGGGCTTCTACTACGATTTCGATTTGGACCACAAATTTACGGCCGAAGACCTCGCAAAAATCGAGGCGGAGATGAAAAAAATCGTCTCCGAAAACCAGAAGTTCGAGAGAATCGAGCTCGACCGCGCCGCCGCCGAAAAGGCGATAAGGGATTCGGGGCAGGCGGAGTTCAAGCTCGGCAGGCTCGCCGACATTCCCGAGGGCGAAAAGATTACGATGTACCGCAACGGCGAATTTTGCGACCTATGCGCCGGCCCGCACGTCGATTTTACCAAGCGCGTCAAGGCCTTCAAGCTCCTCTCCGTGGCGGGCGCCTACCACCGCGGCGACGAGAACAACAAGCAATTGCAGCGCATTTACGGCACGGCGTTCGCCTCCAAAGAGGAGCTCGATGGCTATCTCAAACAAATGGAGGAGGCCAAGCTGCGCGACCACCGCAAGCTCGGCAAGGAGCTCGGGCTCTTCACCATATCCGACAGGGTCGGGCAGGGGCTCATACTATGGAAGCCCAAAGGCGCGGTTCTCCGCCAGAGCTTGCAGGATTTCATACTCGAACTCCTGCGCAAATGCGGCTACCAGCAGGTATTCACCCCGCACATCGGCAAGCTCGGCCTGTTCAGGACGAGCGGGCACTTCCCGTACTACAAAGACTCCCAGTTCGTCCCGATCGTCGAGCGCGAGGATCTCGCGAAAATGTCGGAAGAGCATTTGGACGTCGCGCAGTTTGAGAAGAAGATAGAGTCCGGCGAGGCCGAGGGCTTTTTGCTCAAGCCCATGAACTGCCCCTTCCACATCGAAATCTTCAAGAGCGACCCGCATTCGTACCGCGACCTCCCCGTGAGGCTCGCCGAATTCGGCAGCGTCTACCGCTGGGAGCAGTCCGGCGAGCTCAACGGTCTCACCCGCGTGCGCGGCTTCACCCAGGACGACGCCCACATATTTTGCACCCCCGAGCAGCTCGACGCTGAAATCCAGGGCTGTCTCGACCTCGTCAAGGCGGTCTTCAAAACCATCGGCATGAACGAATACCGCGTGCGAATCTCCCTCCGCGACCCCGCCAGCGACAAGTACGTCGGCGACGAGTCCAACTGGGAGAAGAGCGAGGCCGCCATACGCAAGGCGGCCCGCGGGCTCGGCGTGCCGTTTACCGAGGAAATCGGCGAGGCCGCCTTCTACGGCCCGAAAATCGACTTTGTGGTAAAGGACGTAATAGGCCGCGAATGGCAGCTCGGCACCGTGCAGGTGGACTACAACCTCCCCGAGCGCTTCGACCTCTCCTACATAGGCCGCGACAACAAGCCGCACCGCCCGATTATGATTCACCGCGCGCCGTTCGGGTCGCTCGAACGCTTCACGGGCGTGCTCATCGAGCACTTCGGCGGCAATTTCCCGACGTGGCTCGCCCCCGAGCAGGTGCGCATAATCCCGCTCGGCGAGGACGTGATGGACTACGCCGACAAGCTCTACGCCGACTTGCGCGACGGCGGCGTGAGGGTCGGCATCGACGCTTCCAGCGAGAAGCTCGGCGCCAAAATCCGCAAGGCGGAAACCGAGCGCGTCCCCCACATGTTCATAGTGGGCCGCAAGGAGGCGGAGTCCGGAAGCGTCTCTGTCCGCAGCAGAATCCGCAAGGCTTTTGAGGGAACTAAGAGCTTTGAGGAGGCGAAGGCGCAAATTGTCCAAGATGCCCTCGAAAGAACTCTCCCCGACGGATTCGGTCGGGGCGCGTGAAAAGGGGGTTGATGCTCCGTTAGTAAAGCCGCCAAGACCGCTCGCGTATGTCAAATACGCCACGCGCCCTTGGCGGCTTTCCTATACTCGCCTGAACCCCCTTTTGACGCGCCCCGGGGGAGGACATGCGACTGATGCTCCGTTTTGAAAGATTCCGCCACTAGTCGCGTACGCCAGTACGCTCCCACCGGCAGACTCTTTCAAATACTCGCCTGAGCGGCAGTTTGACGCGCCTTATTTTGCAATATTTATAGTTTGTGGTTCGCGTTTACTGTTGATGCTCCGTTAGTAAAGCCGCCAAGACCGCTCGCGTATGTCAAATGCGCCACGCGCCCTTGGCGGCTTTCCTATACTCGCCTGAAGCCCCTTTTGACGCGCCCGGGGGAGGACATGCGGCTGATGCTCCGTTTTGAAAGATTCCGCCACTGGTCGCGCGCCAATGTGCGCTCAGGTTGTGCGCGGGGATGGCTATTGCGAAGCAATCGCCGTATGGGGACATTTTAATGGCTGGCGCGCTTGGTATGCCCCATGCCTATTTTGTCTGGACGCAAAAAAAACGCCTCCTTTTTGTGGCGGGAGGCGCTTTGGGGGGTTGCCCGCTCTATTTGCAGAGTGCGGAATTTTTAAAGAATTTCAGATTGTGGGATATCACTTCGTCCTGCGTGTGGACTTTTCTCTTCACGCCCTGTTCGAGGACGAGCCATCCCCTGTATCCGCTGTCGACGATGGCTTTAAAGCATTTGTCGAAATCCTCGGGCTGTTTGGCTTCGTCGAAAAATTCGGCGTTTGCCTTGATGTGGATTTGGGCTATGCGGTCTTTGCCGAGCTTCTTTATCGCCACGTCGGGCTGGTCGCCCGTCCAGACGATGTTGAGCGTGTCGAAATACACTTTGACGTTGGGTTCGCCGATCATGTCGAGAAGCTTTATGTTGTCTTCGGCGGTTATCGTGTTTTCGAGCGCGAGGACGATATTCTTTTTCGCGGCGTATTGCGCGACCTCCTTTATGCGCTTGACGAGGGGCTCGAGGCGCTCCTTGCGGAAATTTTTGGTGCCCTTTTCGTAGAGGCTGGACTTCCCGAAGAAGGGAATCAAAATGTTTTCCGCGCCGAGTTCCGCGGCGGCGTCGATTACGTTTTTCATGTATTCGACGCAGTTTTTGTCTTCCTCAAAGAGGAATTGGTGGTAGCAGGGCACGCATATAGAGCAGACTTGCATGCCGAGCTCTTTCATCTTTTTCTTTGTGTCGTCGATGTCCTTGCGGGTGTATCCGATCTTGCTGTTTTCGCCTTTCCTCTGCCAGTTGTCGAGCTGGACGCCGTCGTATCCTGCTTTTTTGGCGCTTTCAAAGGAGCCCCCGAAGTTGCCGAATTTGAAGTTTTGCGCCGCGAACGCCGACGAAATCGAGACGGCCGCCGCGATTAGGAATATGTGTATTTTTTTTGTCATATGCGCTGTTTTTTTCGTTTTGCCCGAATTGTCGATTAAAGCGCGGGCATAGTCAAAATTTATTTTTTGGACTCTTTGGACTCCGGCGCGGCAAAGTATTCCGCGAGCGATTTTGCGATGTTCGCGCCGAACCCGCGCAGGCTTTCGGAGTTAACCTCCGCCCCGACGCAGTCGGTGTACGGTATTTCAACCGTGCACGCGAAAGCCGCTTTCGGGTGGCGTCCCGCCCATGCCGAGCAGGTGACCTCCTTCATATTCGAGGGCGTGTTCCATAGCGTCCCGTATTTTACGTCCCATTTTTGGAGATGGATTATCGCGCCCTCTCCGGATTTCAAAGTTGCCGCCTCCAAAATTTTGCTCAGCTTGCGCAGGTTTTCAACTTTGCTCCCTATCGGGCCCTCCACAAGGTACGCGCGGTTGTCGGAGTCTTCATCGGCGCCCCTGAACATGAACGGCGCGTGCAGGTCGAGCGCGATGGCAATTTCCGCCTTTTCCATCTTTGCGTTGTATAGCTTTTGGAACGCCGCGACCGACGGGTATATCGGCGATTTGGTATAGTCGCGGTTGTGGTCGTGCGGCTTGCGGCCTTTGCCCTGGTCGCCGTCCAGAACGCCGTCGAGATCCATGAAGGGAACCGCCACGATTTCCGCGTCTTTCAGCAGCTTTTCGGCGGCTCCGCCCTTTTTCAAGAACTCTTCGAGGATTCCCTGCATGGCGAAAGTTCCGGTGGTCTCGCACGCATGGTGGCGCGAGGTCAGGAAAATCTTGATTTTCCCGTCTGGATTGCCGAGGGAGTACGCGAAATTTTCGCGCCCCTTGCGCGTCTTGCAGAGCGGCATTTTTTTGAGGCTCGGCGCGGATTTCGCGAAGGCGTCGAAGTCGGTCGGCATGTAAGGCAGGCAGAAGGCGAAGCGGACGTCTTTGGCGCCGTCGGGGAAGGCGAACTCGAACGACGACGAATGTTTTTTGCGCTTTACGCCCTGCGCGCCGAGCCACTTCCACGTCTTCCCGCCGTCGAAACTCGCCGCGGGCCCGCGCGAGCCTATGACGTCGCCCGAGTCGACGAAACCGAAAGTCAGCGTCCTGCCCTCCGCGCCCTTAACCCCGAAGCTCCAGTAGAACCACCAGTCGGAATCGCGGTATTGCTGGCGGATTTTCGCGCCGCTATCGCCCTTTTCGACAATGTCGATATTTCCCCCCGGGAAGTCGGAATATATTTCAAACGCCGCGGATTCCAAAACCGCCACAGCCATCGCCGCAATTGCAAAAATGTGTTTCATTGAAAACAGAGAATACATTTTCGGGGGGTATATTTCAACAGCTTTTTCTTTGGTTTGACTTTCAATTCCGCCTCCGGTATCTTTTGTCAAACCAGAGAGGATTTGCATATGAAATTGAATTTCGCGTTTATTGCGGCGGCCGCGATGTCGGCTTGCGGCGCGTTTGCCGGCGGAGTGGAGGGGAATGCGCCGCATTACGGGCTTGACGACTATCGCAACTACTACGGATCGTGGGCGGCGACGTCGCCGAGGGAGTCGTTGCAGTTCGCCAAAAACATGGGGTACAGATATGTGCTGTACATGCCCGGCATGGAAAATTTTAAGGAGTCTGACGGGCTGTGGTTCGTGTTTGAAACTCCGGAGTACATGACGTACAACCGCACGATAGACGCAAGAAAAAAGTATTCCAAAAAGCAGATAGCCGAGTGGGAGGAGATTTGCGCCATAAAGGACGCCTCGCGCCCGTTCCCCGGCAACATCGCCACCGGCTGGTTCTGGGACATATGGGAGGCCGACATTTCAGGCAATAAAATGCCGTATTCGTCGTTCAGCGCGCAGCTCAATTTCCAAAAGAAGTCCGTAATCGACAGGACAGTCAAAAAGATAGTCGAGCGCGCCAGGGCGGTGACGGGCAAAAACCCGAAGTTCAAATTCGGCGGGTGCTCGTGGGACGTGCCGGATCCGACGGGCGATTTCTACGGAATCTCCCCCGACTGGAAGAGGCCACGGCAGGTCGGCCTGAAGTTTTGGACGGGGAAGGACAGCGTCTCCGTCCGCGAGGGCGAAAAGCTCGACTATCCAACCTACACCGAAGGGACGCTGCGGTATCTTTGCGCGCTCCGCAGGGCTGTCCGCGCTTTGAATCCAGACGCGAAATTCATAATGGACCCGTGGCTGATATACCGCGACTATGTAAAACATATAGTCGACGGGGGATACAATACGCCCGAGTTCGCCGACGCCATGCCGGATCTTCTGATGTCCGAAAGCCCGTCGCCGGATTTCGCGACGGATTCGCGCAATTTTGAGGGCGGGATAACCGACCCTTCGAGGGTCGCGACTTCGAGCGACCTGTCGTCCTACGACTACGCGCGGGAAATACGCAACGTTGGTCTGGCTGCTGCGGCGGGTTCGTGGAGCGCGTGGTTCGGCAATCCGTGCCCCACTATGAGGAGCATACGCGACGTGCCGCCGCGCATGAAAATAGCGCGCGCCCTTGCAACTTGGGAGAACCTGAACAACACTCCGCTGTCCGCGCGCAAATACGATCCGGAAAAGAACGCCTACGACAGCCCGACGGCGCATATGTGCGGGGGCTGCGTGTGGGCGACGCATCCGGAGACGAAGCGCATTTTCTTCTGCATGACTTCCCCCGACGGCGAAGTCCGGATTCCCGAGGGCTGGGATGTCGAGAGAATATGCGCGCTCGATTCGGTTTTCGGCGAGTACCGTTGGGCGAAGCCCGGCGCGGCGTTCGACGTTTCCGGCGGGAAAATCCGCATGAAAGAAGGCGGCAAATATGTTTCGGGAGAGGGGTTTGCGGCCGTTTTGAAAAAGAAGCCCGCCAATTGATGAAACGCAGGCCGCCCGCGCAGGGCGGGCGGTTTGCTCGGAAAGACCCCCTGTTTTTTGGGGCGGCCGTTTGCTCAAAGAGAAAAGCCGCCCTCGACCGGAATCCGGAAGAAATCCCCGTCGCGCTCCCATTCCTTTGATATTTTATTTTCCGGAACGAGCCGCTGCGGGACTACGAGCGCGCGCTTTTGCCCGTCCGATTTTCCGGCGGCGTATTCGAGGCTCGCAAACTTTCCGTTTTCGATTTTCGCCCTGACTTTCGCGCCGCCGTATGAGGGAAGCTCGAAAGAATAGTCATTCCATTCTTTCGGGGCGGCAACGGCGATGTCCACGTCGCCGTTTTCGCGCGGGTTTACGAGCATCTGGTTTACGGCGTGCACGTAGCTGCCGGCGGCGGTCATAAACCACGGGGTGTGGCGAATGCCGGGCTCGTTGATTTCCCACGTCTCTCCGAACCTGCCGGTGTTGCGCGCGGTTGCCGCAAGCATCGCGGCGGGGCCGTCGCAGTCCTGAATGTTTGCGAGCGCCGACGACAGTATCCCCGCGTACCACGAGCACGTCCCGTTGCCCACGGGGTACATGTTGCCCGCCTTGCTTATGTTTTTCATGAAGTCGTAGAGGGCGGCGACTTGCAGCTTTTCGGTTTTGTCGAATATCGTGTACGGGTAAAGCCCCGTTATGGACACGAAGCTCTTTTCCTTGCAGCCGTCGAAGGGCAGGTACATTTCGGAGTTTCTCGGCAGGCTTTCGCGCAGGCGTTTGGCGGCGTCGGAGAGCTTTTTTGCGTAGTCCGCGTCGACACCGAGGGCGGCGGCGGCGCGCGAGGCTATCTCAAAGTTGTATATCGCCCCGCACGAGCTCATGAAGGCGTTGAGAACCGCCGGCCCCAGCCGCTCGATGTCCGTGCACCTGCCGAAAATCGTCCTGCCGCCGGCGTCCTCGTAGAGCATGTGCGAGTAGTAAAAAGCGGCGCATTCGCGGATTACGGGGTAGCCGGTCTCCTCCAAAAATTTCTTGTCGCCCGTGTATAAATAATGCTTCCAGCAGCTGTTGGCGATGTTTGCCATGTGGAATACGTGGTCTATCCAGAACCCCGCGGGGTTTGGAGCGCCCTCAGCGCCGTCTTCGAGGGTTTCCCACGCGTAGCGCGCGCCGAATTTTTTCTCGGCGTTGTCGGAGTAGTGCTGCACCCTGCGCATGGCTATCGGAAGGATCGCCTTTCTGAAGTTCGGCGTGCGCACGGACAGGTCGAATTTTCCGGACGAAACCGCACCGGATTGCGCGAACATTTCGTCGAAGCCGAAAAACCTTCCCGACCAGCCGGCTCCGTGCCCGAACAGCGCGACGGGGAACGACCACTTTGTGCACATCGTCCGCAGGTGGTAGAGGCCCGTCTGGTAGGCGTTTTGCATGGGCTTGTCGGGAAGGGCGGCGAATTCGGAGCCCCAGAACTTTTTCCAGCTCTCTTTGTGGTCGGCGAATATCCCGCCAAAGCCTTTCTCCAAAACGCGCTTTTTGAGCTCGGCGGAGGCGTTTTTTGCGTTTGCGCCACCGAAGTCGTCGGCGTAGGTTATGAAATAGGCGGATTCCGCCGCGCCTTTCGAGAGGTCGAAAACCGAGTCGAGCTCCACTGAAACTTTATCGGCGGAAACTTTTGCGGGCGCGGAGGATATGGCGGCTATCTCCCCGTTGTAGGTTTTGTGCCCGAACGACGTGTAGAAGAGCGACGCCGAGTTCGGGATTTTTTCGTATTTCGGCGCCCGCATGATCGTCCTGTACGGCGGGTTGCCCGTGTCTTTGTCCGTGAATTTGTAGGAAAATTTTATTTCGGCGGATTTTGCGCTTTTCGATTTCGGCAGAACCGTCTTTTTTACGACGAGCATGTCGTATCCGTACGGGACGAAGGCGACGGTTTTGACGGTCGCGGTTTCGTACTCCGCCTCGCATTCCGTGAAGGCCTCCGTCGTGTTCAGAGACTGCCTCCATTTGAGCGGCCTGCCAAGCGGCGCGCCGTCCACGGATATTTCGTCGTCAAAGTGCCCCATCGTAATCAGGGACGTCCCCGGAAGGCTCGTCCTGCGCCCCGCCCATACGACTTCCGGAAAGTACGTGACGTACTTGCGCTGGATTTGCTTTCCCAGATTGTCAATACTCGTGCAGATCGAGCCGTTGCCGATTACGGGCGGCACGTAGTCCTCGGGGCGCGAGTCTCCCTCTCCGGAAGTTTGGACGACATGCGCGCCCGCCGCCAGCAGAATGGAATGGGCGGCGAATGCGGCCGCCGAAAGCGCGAATTTTTTCATATTTTTCCTCCTCAATATTGCGTGAATATTAAAAACTGATAGCATTTTCCTGCGCTTTCAGCAAGAGCATATTTAACGTCGAACCGCGGAATGGTGGCGGATTTTGCCCGAGATTCTTTTTTTATGTGCTTGCGGTATTTCCGCTATAAATTCGCGAATTAAATACTCCAGTGCATAAAAGCTAAAGGAGTTAGACAAGCGGTTTAAGGAATGTAGAGTAGATGTTTTTCGACCAAGAAAAGCACTATGACAAAACCGAAATACCGCCGTCTAACATACGACGATAGAATAGTAATAGAGAACATGCGTAAAGCTAAAAAAACGCAATCGGAGATAGTCTAAAAACATCTACCGTCAGTTATGCACTGGCGTTTTGAAAATAAACATTTCTATAGCTTTATCCTCATGACATAAATAAATATTCTTTAATATCTATAATCCAGGATGATGTATAAATGTCGGTTAGTTAATATTAGAGCTGGAAAAATGAAAAGACGTGTAAGGTGAGGTCAGAGTATTCTTTTATCGAATTGCGGAAAAGTAGTGTTGGAAAAGTATTGACATAGTTAATGAATGCAGTACAAAAAAATTCACTATGAAAAAAACAACATTATTCCTTTTCGCAATTTGCTCAGCAGCGATGTCATATTCTGCTGATAAATGGTTTGGTGATGATAGAAATTCTCAAATTACCGATCCGACAAATTGGTATCTTGACGAAGAAAGAACTATTCAGGCAGATAGCGCGCCTACTTCGGGTGGTCAGGACACTGCTATTATGTATAGTGAAAAAACCGATTGGCGCGGGGTGTACCTATCTCAAACTGACACATATTTATACAATGTAGTTATCACAGGGAATCACCACATGAACTTTGGCGATGATGTTCTTGATAAAGGTAAAGTATATATTGATATAACCGGTGAACTGTCTTCTCCGATAATCGGAGTATTTTCTTCGCCTGAAATAGGAGCATCTTTTGGTAAAGATGGGGTGGTCGCGGTCGAAATGCATGTTGGCGAAATTAATGTCGGGACAGAGATTTATAGAAATAAAACTTTTTCTTATTACGGAGGAATGGAACTTAAGATTGGAACTCCTGATAATAGAATAACAGATTGGAACTTGTTAGTAGATCGCGATATTAGAATTGGTGGGGGATTATATGAGTATGCTGGTTGTGCTTTGAACCTCTATGTGGATAAATTATCGGTAAATGGTGTATTGCGGTTTGACCGCAACGGTTCAAGTTATTCAAACATGTTTTTTTCCAGGTCTGCAACGTTTGAAGTTGGAGGTATAGATGCTACAAATATAGCTTCAAATTTTACGTTACATAATTCCCAGGGATCCAGTCTCAATTCTACAATAGTATTAAAAAATGCTGCTGGGAGTGATTATCAGTTTATAGGTGTAATAGCAGATGACGGAAATAACAGGCCCAATATTTCGGAAGTAAAAGCTGTCATGAATGTGACTATGGACGGAGAGGGCGTGCAGAGAATTTTCAATGCAAAGGATGACGCAACGGATATCTTAGGCCGTCAAAGTGGAACTTACACTGTGAAGAATGGCCGTCTTATTATGGACAATTCGCGGATAGCTGCTGATTATAGACAGGCGAAGTTGTCAATGGAAGGGGGCAAATTTGGGGCTGGACACTACGATTCGTCGCAGACCGGTACTGCATATTTTAAGACGGCGAATTTTAAAAGTGGCGGGTTTGCGTACGAAAATTTTGTGAACCATAACACATTTGAAACGAGTACAAATGACAAGATAATAATAACCGAAGTATTTACAAAGACGGAAGGGAGCGGAAAGATATCTGTAGATTTTTCTGATGCAAGTGGAAATGCTATGGATTTAGCAAATTATAACTATATTTTGGCTGATAGTGATGAAACTATCGAAATATGGACGGAGATACTTACAGCTAGTGAGCTTTCTGGCTTCAACCTCGAAAAACGGCTAAGTGACGGCGTGTATGATGCGAATGCCGACTTTGTCGCCGAAGGAATAGCGAATGGCATTGCGGTATTCAAGTGGGTGGAATCGTTGGGAAATGGATATTCGTTGCAGGTAGGTTTTGCTCAAGTTCCGGAACCGGAGTCAGTAGCTGTGATATTTAGTGCAGTAATACTGGCTATCGCAATGCGCAGAAAAATGAAATAATATTCCTTATTTATTATTATAAAATTACTTAAAGTTGCAGAGGATTATCCTCTGCGCTTTTATTTTTACGCGAATTAAAATCTCCAGTGCATAAAAGCTAAAGGAGTTAGACAAGCGGTTTA
>OLGD01001338.1_pt1 | contig 37985 bp, 31 predicted proteins | sample 1605311 | NCBI WGS metagenome assembly OLGD01 (sample SAMEA3888917, study PRJEB22519) | human gut metagenome | biome: human gut; feature: human-associated habitat; material: faeces | place: Denmark | collected 2010
TTTCTGAGTTTTTCTTTCTCCGAGAAAGAAAAACGGATAGGCTCTGACGCAGTCATAAAATCTCTGTCGCCAAAACAAAAGCCAAAACAGAATCCGACAAAAGCAATTCACCCACACAACCTCTGCATATCCCTCTCCACCGAATACTCAAGCGCATCAAGCGAATCAATATCCGTTGACCCGTCGTCCTTCCTCTCATCGTGAAGACTGTCCGACCTCCACAGCGCGGTGCACAGAGCCTCGGTCAGCGTCCCGCATTCCTCCGTCACAAGGAACCTCCCCTGCGCCATCAGCCGGCTGACAAGACGTATCCTGTCGTTGACCGGAGATTTCAGCGCGGGCTTTATCTGAACCGTAAGCCTCCTCCCGGAAGCCGCTTTCTTCAGCGTCCTGATAAGCACCGGCTCCGCATTGTCGCAGTAAGCGGTCTGCACTGCCCCGTACCGCGCCGTCACAGCCTCAATGAAATCACAGAACAGCTCCCCCAGCCGGTCGGAATCTATCCCGCACATGTGCCTCTCGGACATAAGCGCGATAACCGTGTCGTAATTCCCGACAACCCCGCAGGCGACAAACGCCGTCCCGCTCCGGTTCCCGCCGAAATCGACCCCGACCGTGACCTTTGTCAGCCGCCCGAGCCGCATATCTCCGCTTCTGACAGTGTACGATGACGTGTCGTTCGCAAACCGGCGGTATATCATCCCCTCCGGCGCGCACCACTTTCCGAGGATGAATCTGTCGTAATAAACTGTCCCGGCATATTCGCTCTTCAGCGCCTGCACAAATGAGGGATCAAGATTCGGATTGTCGTCGATCGTATAGTGCTGACAGTAGATATCCGCATCGGATTCGAGAAATTTCTTCAGCCAGTGATCGGGAGACGACGGATTGCACGTCCCGTCAAAATGCGATCCGGGACGGTCAAGCCGGCTCTTTAGCATCTCAAAAACCTCTCTGCTCCATGTCGTAATCTCGTCGCCGTAAGCGTACTCTATCCCGCTCCCCTGCAGCTTTGCCGCCTGATCCCCGCGCATAGCGCCGATAAGCCAGCATTTTCTGCCGAAAAGCATGACGGTGTCCTTTGACGTCGGCTTCCCGACGAAAAACTCTCCCCATTTCTCCCGAAGAGGGTCGATAATGTTCCGGCAGAGCGTTGTCACCGTCGTCCCTAAAAGAACGACAGTCCCGCTCCCGCTGCACGCGCGTATCCTTTTCGGTATCATGAACAGGTCGCAGTACGTTTTACCCGACCGCGTCGCACCGACCTTGATGTTCCACCGCCTGTCGGCATTGTGTATATATTCCCGCTGTTTCTCGGTAAGCATCTGATTCTGACGGGAGGGAAAACCGGGCGCTGCCCGAACCCGTCAGGGGGCTTCTTGAAAGAAGCCCCCCTGAACCCCCAAGAACTTTTGAACTGAATTAATTACCTGCCGAATGACTTTTCCGCGGCAAAACTTTTTGACTTTGGCTGTATCCGGGGCGCATTCAATAAAAAATATTTTTTTGTTAAAAGTTCTTGAAAATTCTTAAGAAACTTCTTTCAAGAAGTTTCTTAAGCGGGTTCGGGCGGAGCCCGCGTTTCCTTCCTCTCCTCTCCGCTTCCTCCTTTCGTTTTTTCGACAATAACATGATATCACAGAAAAACCGATCTGTCGTCCCCACTTTTTCCCCACTTTTTCCCCCGAAACTCCACTGCCTTTACCGGAGGTGCCGCAATGAATGAAACCGAAACAGCGCAGAAAACAGTCGTCCCCGGCACCGTTATGATAATCGGCGCCGCCGGCAGAATGGGAAGCATAACGGTAAAAACTGCCGCCGCGCACGGAATAAAAACCGTGCCGATAGACCCGAAAAACCCGGATTTTCCGAAAATGCCGCAGGTGACGGAGGAGATATCCGCAATAATCGACTTCTCGCTCCCGACCGCCACCGAGGAAACGCTTGAATATGCAAAAAAAAGAAAAATCCCCGCCGTGATCGCCGCAACCGGACACACGGAAAGGGAATACCTGAATATACTGAAAGCGGCAGAGATCATCCCGGTGTTCCGGGCGGTGAACCTGTCGCCGGGGATGGAGATAATCTGCCGCGCACTCTCGCTTGCCGCGGAAATCTTCCCGGAAGCCGACATTTCGGTGACCGAGATACACGGGAAAAACAAGCGCGACAAGCCGAGCGGCAGTGCAATAATGCTCTCCGACACGGTGAAAGCCGTCCGGGGAAGAGGAGCAGACGTGTCGTCGATCCGGTGCGGGAATGCTCCCGGAATCCACGAGGTCAGGATCTGCACCGAATGCGGCATGATAACCCTTAGCCACGGGGTTTACGACAGAACCGGGTACGCCGAGGGCGCACTGAGAGCCGCGGAATTCCTTGCCGGCAGAAAACCGGGTCTGTACGGCATGGCTGACCTGTTCCCGGAGAAAAGAGGAAAGATATGACACTGAATTTCACGAAAATGCACGGCTGCGGCAACGATTACATATTCCTGCCGCCGGAGCAGAGCGGCGTTCCCGACCCGTCCGGGCTGTCGCGGACACTGTCCGGAAGACGCTTTTCGGTAGGCTCCGACGGGCTTGTGCTGATAACCGGCGACAGGGCGGGCGGCTTCGGAATGCGCATCTTCAATTCCGACGGAAGCGAGGGCGCGACCTGCGGAAACGCGCTCCGCTGTGCCGCTCTGTTCCTGCTCCGGCGCGGGTATGCCGATGTCCCGGAGTTTGAGATAAACACCGCCTCCGGCAGCCGCCGCGTCACGGTAGAGGATAACGGCCGCGTCGCCGTCGGCATGGGAAAAGCCTCGCTGATCGCCGACCGGTCGGGACTGCCGATGATAAACCGCCCGGTGTTTGCCGGCGGGGTCAGATACCGGATGACGGCGATAAGCGTCGGCAACCCGCATCAGGTCATTTTCGTTCCCGACCCCGCCGCGGTGCCGCTTGATAAGATCGGCGGGGAGCTTGAACACAGCCTCCCCGGCGGGATAAATACCGAATTTGTGAAAATGACCGGCAAAAGCAGCATGATCATGCGGGTGTACGAGCGGGGAAGCGGCGAGACACTTTCCTGCGGAAGCGGAGCCTCGGCAGCGGCGGCGGTGGCGGTGATGAGCGGCAGAGCCGACCCGGACACTCCGGTTGAGGTCACTCTCCCGGGCGGAAAGCTGAGCGTCACCGTCAGCGGCGAGCTTGACATAACACTTACCGGCAGCGCGGTTTTCGTGTACGACGGGAGGCTCGAAATATGAATATATCGCTGAGCCGGTACCTCGGCAGCGTCCCGGAAAACTACCTTTTCAGCGAGGTGGCAAAGCGCGTCGCGGCGGCAAAAAACAGACAGCCGCATAAAAAAACAATCAGCCTCGGCATAGGCGACGTGACCCTCCCGCTCCCGTCCTGCGCGGTGAGAGCGGCGGTCGTCGCGGCAGAGGAGATGGGCAGGGAAGCGTCGTTCCGCGGCTACGGGCCGGAGAGCGGCTATATGTTCTTGAAAACCGCGGTCTCGGAGCATTACGGGCGGCAGGGAGTGAGCATCTCCCCCGATGAAATTTACATAACCGACGGCGCGAAAAGCACACTCGGCAGTATCGGCGATATCATCGGAAACGAAAAGCTGCTCGTCCCCGCTCCGACCTACCCGGTAATGCCGGATTCCTGGCTGATGAGCGGCAGAGAGGCGGTTTTCCTCCCCGGAAACCGGGAAAACGGCTTTCTTCCGTCACCTCCGGAGGACGGCGGCAGATACGTGATATATCTCTGCTCCCCCGGAAACCCCACAGGCGCGGCATACACGGCGGAAGGGCTTGAAAAGTGGGTAAATTTCGCGCTTTCGACCGGCTCGCTGATAGTGTTCGACGCGGCATATTCGGCTTTTTCAGGGGACGGCACCCCGCGCTCGGTCTTTTCGGTGAAAAACGCGTCGGAATGCGCGGTCGAGGTCGGTTCGCTGTCGAAAAACGCCGGCTTTACCGGTATGCGCTGCGGCTGGCTGACCATCCCGGAGAGCCTTTCGGACATTGCCTCCGCATGGAAGAGAAGGCAGGCGACAAGATTCAACGGCGTGCCGTACATTGTCCAGCGCGCGGCAGAGGCGGCACTGACCCAGGAGGGCGAACGTGAGTGCCGCAGCCTTGTTTCATACTATCTCGGTAATGCCGCGATCCTCGCAAAGCCCCTGAAAAAGCACGGCATTTTCTTCACCGGCGGCGAAAACTCACCGTACCTTTTCGCCCGCTGCCCGGAAAACGCGGGCTCGTGGGACTTTTTCGAGCACCTGCTTGACACCGCCGGCATCGTCTGCACCCCCGGCTCCGGCTTCGGAGATTGCGGCGAGGGCTGGTTCCGCCTCTCGGCATTCGGAAAAAGAAAAACAGTCACCGAAGCCGCAGAAAGGCTCGACCGCTTCTTTGACCGGATATAAAAACCGCCGGACGTCAGAAAAGGGTGTTAATAAACCCGAATGAGTTTTTTAACACCCGATTATTTCTGTCCGATATGTGTCAGAAATTGTTCCTGATGCTTCCGAGCGCACCTTTGATCGATACACCGAGCACGATGAGAATGATTATCAGCGCAACGTACACCGCGATCAATATTCCTGCCCAGATAAGATTTGCCAGATATCTTGACTTGACCGATGCCGCAGTCTTTGAACTGAATGCAAGAATGCAATAGAGCACGAGCGCCGCGATGGAACCGAAAAACGGGATAAAATTCAGAAGCGAGATGCAGTCCGTCTTCATCCAGTCACCTATTGTTATCTTTGCAGAAACGCCGTTGAGCCTTTTCATCTTGTTTTCCGAGAAAAGCCCGCTTTCGTCAACATATCCGGGGTAGCCGTACTGGTTCTGCTGATAGCCATAGCCGGTCTGATTCCCGTACTGATTCTGATTTCCGTACTGATTCTGACCGTAATACCGGTTCTGGTCGCCGTAGCCGCCGCCGGGAGCGTTGTACCCGCCGTTCTGTGCGCCGGTATTCTGATTCTGCGTGTACCCGCCGTTCTGATTGTCGGAGCGGTAGGAATACTGCTGATTGTCGCTGTTTACGCCGGGAGTCTGACCGCCGTTTTCGTTTTCGGGTCTGTAGTCGTTGTTCATTTGATATGCCCTCCGTTATTGATGTCCCTGATGGGTAAAATTTACACGTTGAATCTGAAAAGAACGATGTCGCCGTCCTTCATGACATAATCCTTGCCCTCGCTGCGGACAAGCCCCTTTTCCTTTGCCGCCGCCATGGAGCCGCAGGCGATAAGGTCGTCGTATGCAATGACCTCAGCGCGGATGAAGCCCCTTTCGAAATCAGAGTGGATCTTTCCCGCCGCCTGAGGCGCTTTTGTCCCTTTCTTTATTGTCCACGCGCGCACCTCCTTCGGTCCCGCAGTCAAAAAGCTGATAAGCCCGAGAAGTGAATAACCCGCCTTGATCAGACGGTCAAGCCCGCTCTCGGAAAGTCCCATTTCCTCAAGGAACATGGCTCTGTCCTCGCCCTCAAGCTCGGCGATCTCCGCCTCTATCCCCGCACAGATCGGGATGATCCCGGAGCCCTCGGCTTCGGCATATTTCTTCAGGGCAATGTACCCCGGATTGTTTTCGTACCCGCCGGAAACCTCGTCCTCGCCGATGTTCGCGACGTAAATCACCGGCTTCCTGCTGAGAAGCGGGATGTCGTTTACAATGACCTCCTCGTCTGGGGTAAGCTCCATCGAGCGCGCGCTGTTTCCCGCGTCAAGATGCTCGCGCAGGCGGCTCAGGACCTCAAGCTCGGCGGCAAGCGTCCTGTCGCCCTTCAGCAGCTTCGTGACCCTGTCGATGCGCTTGTCAACTATCTCAAGGTCGGAGATGACAAGCTCCATGTTGATGATGTCCACGTCGCGCATTGGATCGACGCTGCCGTTTACGTGAATTATGCTTCCGTTCTCAAAGCACCTGACGACGTGAACGACGGCGTCCACCTCGCGGATGTGCGAAAGGAACCTGTTTCCCAGTCCCTCGCCCTTCGACGCGCCCTTGACAAGCCCCGCGATATCGACGAATTCGATGACAGCCGGCGTGAATTTTTCCGGGCTGTACATTTCGGCAAGCCGGTCGAGCCGCTTGTCCGGGACCGTAACTACCCCCACGTTCGGCTCGATGGTGCAGAACGGATAGTTCGCCGCCTCGGCACCCGCATTCGTTATCGCATTGAAAAGCGTGCTTTTTCCGACATTCGGAAGCCCCACGATACCAAGTTTCATATATACTCATTCTCCTTCGTTTTCCCTGATGCGCCGGGCGGCTCAGACATTTCCGCACCGGCTGTGCCCCCCGGTGTCTGCGGGAGAATACACACCGGCTATAATTATAGCATATAACTTCCGCTTTCTCAAGACACCGTGCGAAAAAATCTGCTGTTTTTGCGGATTTTTCGGAATTGATTGATTCAAATGCCGGTTCCGGGAGGACGTTTGATGTAAATTGCTATCAATATTGGATTTTATTATACTGCAGATAAGCATTTTGCGATCGCCGTCCGCTAAATCCGGTTTTCTCCGCTTGCATTTTTCGGAACAATATGATATAATAGCGTTTACGCGTTTTATTTCTGTCTTTTTGTTCAGATTTCGACCGGTTCCGGCCGGAAAGAAGGTGTGGATCATTAAAAATCAAAATAAACATGGCTCTCTGCGCCACATTGGGAGGTGCCTGAGGGGATACCGCGGATGGACTGCCGCCGCGGCTTTTTTCGGCGGCTTTGAGGTCATCCTTGAGGTGTTCATTCCGATGCTGATGTCGGTCATAGTTGACGGAGGGCTTTACCGGGAGAAGGACTTCATGCTCCGCTCCCTGTTTCCCGATGCTCTTGTCGCCGACAGAGACCGGTTTGTCCTGACCGTCGGCGCGGTAATGACAGGCATTGCCTGCCTTTCGATGGCGTGCGGTCTGCTCAGCGCACGCTGTTCGGCGGTGGCAAGTCAGGGCTTTGCGAAAAACCTGCGCACCGACCTGCTTGAGAAGATTCAGAGCTTTTCCTTTGCCAATACCGATAAATTCTCGACTCCGAGCCTTATCACCCGCGCCACGACCGACGTAAACACGGTGCGGATGACCATGCACCAGATAATCAGAAGCCTTACCCGCTCACCCGTCATGCTTGTCATGGCAACGGTGATGGCGTTCACGATATCGCCGCGGCTGGCGCTGTTCTTTGTCGGAACACTGCCGGTGCTTGCGGTCACGCTTGCCGTCATGCTGAAAACCGGTCAGCCGAGGTTCAGAAGGATGCTTGTGAAAATGGACGACATGAACCGTGCGGTGCAGGAGAACCTTGTCAACAGCCGCGTCGTCAAGGCATTCGTCCGCGGAGACTACGAGTCGGAAAGGTTTGACGGCACGGCAGAGGATCTGCGTCAGGCACAGCTTTCGTCGGCGCGGCTCTTCACGCTTACCGGACCTATCCAGATGTTCATAATGTGGACCTGCACCGTCCTTCTCCTGTTCTTCGGAGGGCGGGAGATAATATTCCGCACGACCGGGCTGCTTACCGGAGAGCTTGTCAGCATCGTGTCATACGGCACTCAGGCGGTATCGTCGCTCACAATGCTTTCGTGGCTGATAATGTCGCTCTCCCGCGCACAGGCATCCATGAGGCGCATAAACGAGGTGTTTGACGAACAGCCGGACATCGCCGACGGAGATTCCGACGCCGTCGTTGCCGACGGAAGCGTCGAATTCGACGACGTCTGCTTCAGCTACACCGGCGACCCGGACAAACTGAACCTGAATCACGTCTCCTTCCGCATTGAGAGCGGAGAGACGGTAGGTGTCATCGGCGGGACGGGAGAGGGCAAATCAACGCTTGTCAGCCTTATTCCGAGGTTCTATGACGCCCTTTCCGGCACGGTGAAGGTCGGCGGTACAGATGTGCGCGACTACACGCTTGAGAACCTGAGAAACGGCGTTTCGACCGTGCTTCAGAACGGTACGCTGTTCTCCGGCACGATAGCGTCGAACCTGCGGTGGGGAAAGCCCGACGCGACCCTTGACGATATGAAAGCCGCCTGCGCGATATCCTGCGCCGACGAGTACATAGACCGCTTCCCGGACGGGTACGAAACGGTTCTTGAACAGAACGCAGCCAACCTTTCCGGCGGACAGAAGCAGAGGCTGAGGATCGCACGCGCGATAATCAGGCACCCGAAGATACTGATTCTCGATGACTCGACAAGCGCCGTTGACATGGCGACCGACGAGCATATCAGGCGCGGCCTGCGCACCTCGCTCCCCGGAACGACAAAGATCATAATCGCACAGCGCATCGCGTCGATAATCACCTGCGACCGGATAATCGTCCTTGACGAGGGAAAGCTGTCGGATATCGGGACACACACCGAGCTTATGTCGCGCAGCCGCATTTACCGCGACGTGTACGACAGCCAGATGAAACAGGAGGTGAACGGCAATGCCGAGAATTGAACTGCGCGGCTACCGCAGGGCGCGGACGCCGTTCGGAAGCCTCATGCGCCTTTTCAGGTACTTCAGGCACTGCCGGACGATACTTGTCTGCGCGGTGATCTCGATACTTGTCTACGCCGGGGCGACGATCGCCGCGTCCTACTGCATGAAGCCGCTTGTCGGTCTGCTGAAGGAGACGGGGATAGCGGCTGACGAGGTATACGCAAAATATACGGCGCTCCTTATCGGGCTTGCGGGGCTGTATTTCCTTGCCGTCGTCACGAACTATCTGCTGAACCGGCTGATGCTTGAGTGCAGTGCCGTGATAATGAGGGCGCTGCGCACCGAGCTTTTTGCAAAAATGCAGAAGCTGCCGATAAGCTATTTCGACATCAACACCAACGGCAGCCTCATGAGCTATTTCACGAACGATATCGAGGCGACGAACGAGCTGCTTCAGCATTCGATAACCCAGATGCTTATTTCCGTCATGTCGCTTGTCGGAACGGTGAGCATGATGCTGGTGCTGTCGATGAAGCTGTTCGCGATAATGATTGTGCTTGCCGCCGTTGTCATAACCGTCGTGAGGTTCATAACGAAAAGGAGCGGAAAGAGCTACCGCGAACAGCAGAAGGACGCGGCGGCGGTCAACGGCTTTGTCGAGGAAATGATAGCCGGACAGCGCGATATCAAGGTCTTTACTCACGAAAAACAGGTCATGGCTGACTTTGAGCCGGTGAACGACAGCTATTTTTCCTCATCGACCGAGGCAACCACCGTTACATCGGTCGTAGGCCCTATACTCAACAACCTTTCGCACTTCTTCTATGCCCTTACCTGCGCAGTCGGCGTTCTGTGGCTGACCGGGGAAAATGCGGGCGGCATCCTTATAACCTTCCTCGGCTACATACGCACCTTTGCCGACCGCGTGAGCCAGATATCCGAGCAGTTCAACGCGATAATGCTCGCCCTCGCCGGTGCGGAACGGATTTTCGACGTGCTTGATATGCCGACCGAGGAGGACAGGGGAGAGGTGACGCTGACACGGGACGGCAGAGACTGGTTCTGGGTAAAGCCGGACGGCGGTAGAGTCCCGCTGAGGGGCGACGTCAGGTTCTTTGACGTCGATTTCTCGTATGTCGAGGGCAAGCCGGTGCTGAAGGCTCTGTCGCTTTACGCAAAGCCGGGGCAGAAGATCGCCTTTGTCGGCTCCACCGGCGCCGGAAAGACGACCATCACAAACCTGATCAACCGGTTCTATGACATTCAGGGCGGAACCATCACCTACGACGGCATCGATGTCCGCGATATCAGGAAAAGCGATCTGCGGCGCTCTCTCGGAACGGTGCTTCAGGATACCCACCTTTTCACCGGGACGGTTATGGAGAACATAAGATACGGCCGCCTTGACGCGACCGACGAGGACTGCGTTAAAGCCGCAAAGGTCGCAAATGCCCACTACTTCATCTCGCACCTTCCGGAGGGGTACAATACCATGCTGTACTCCGACGGAGCCAACCTGTCGCAGGGGCAGAGACAGCTTATCGCAATAGCCCGCGCGGCGGTGTCCGATGCTCCGGTGCTTATCCTTGACGAGGCGACCTCCTCCGTCGATACAAGGACCGAGAAGCTGATAGAGCGCGGTCTTGACGGGCTTATGAAGGGCAGAACGGTGTTTGTCATCGCCCACCGCCTCTCAACCGTCAGAAATGCCGACGCTATCCTCGTTCTCGAACAGGGCAGGGTCGTTGAGAGGGGAAACCACGACGATCTGCTCCTTCAGAACGGACGGTACTATCAGCTGTATACGAATATGATCGAGCTTGCGTGACATACTGTAAGACCCGAAAACTCCGTTTCCGCGGAAAAACCGCAGGAAAAACGGAGTTTTCGGATTTTTTTAAAAAAGCTATTGACAAACGAAAAAAAACGTGTTAAAATACCTTGTAACAAAGAAGCAGAACCCTGTTCTCACCGTCGTGCAAAGGCGCGCCGGTCGATATTGCGCCGGAGGTGCCGGTGTTTTTCGTTCGGGTCTGCTTTGCTCTCCCGGATTTTTTTGTGTCCGGGACAGACTGCCGCTTAAAAACCGGAACGGAGGTGTTCAGCAATAGCCGCAAAAAACAATTCCAAAGATATGACAATCAATGAGGGCATCACTTCATTGCAGGGGTTCAACCGCTCAAAGCAGGTAAGAGTAATCGGTCCTGCCGGTGAACAGCTCGGCGTCATGGCGCTTCAGAACGCGCAGAACACGGCATACGACAGGGGTCTCGATCTCGTCCTCATTGCACCGCAGGGTGAGCCTCCGGTGTGCAGGATCATGGACTACGGAAAGTTCAGATTCGAGCGCGACAAGAAGGAAAAAGAAGCGCGCAAAAAGCAGCAGATAGCCGAGATCAAGGAGATCCAGCTTTCCTGCCACATCGACGTGAACGACTTCAACACGAAGGTCAATCATGCGCTCCGCTTCCTCGGAAACGGAGACAAGGTCAGGGTGATGGTCAAGTTCAGAGGCCGTCAGATCACTCACTCCGAGCTCGGAGTCGAGCTTCTTAAAAAATTCGAACAGGCGTGTGCGGAAAAGGGAACGGTCGAAAAGGCTCCCGCTATCGAGGGGCGTTCTATGATCATGTTCATCTCTCCGCTTAAACCTACCGCGTCAAAAGAAAAGGCGAAAGCCGCTTCCGACGCGGGAAAATGATCCGCTTCACATCACAAAATGAAGCTGGGGCGCTCCGACGGCGACCGGAGTCTGCCCGACACAAAAAAATTCAAGTGCCGCCGGGAAACGGAATCGAAAATGGGAAAGGTCAAAACACATAAGGCAGCCTCCAAGAGATTTTCTCTTACCAAAAGCGGTAAGGTGAAGCTCAATCATACCAACCGCCGTCACAAGCTCGGTCTCAAGACCGCAAAGAGAAAGAGACAGCTCAGGAAAACCGGTTATCTCAGCGAGAGCATGGCTCCCAATATCAGAACTCTCCTGCCCCGCAGCTGAGTATCAATTGTTTACGGTAATAACAGGAGGAAGAAGAAATGGCAAGAGTCAAGGGCGCGGTCATGACGCGCAAAAGAAGAAATAAAGTTCTGAAGCTCGCAAAGGGTTACTGGGGCGCAAAGTCCAAGCACTTCAAGATGGCTAAACAGGCTGTCATGAAGAGCGGCAACTACGCTTTTGCAGGCAGAAAGATGAAGAAGAGAGACTTCCGTTCTCTCTGGATCACCCGTATCTCCGCTCAGGCGAAGGTCAACGGAATCAACTACTCGCAGCTTATGCACGGACTTAAGCTCGCCGGCATCAGCCTCAACAGAAAAATGCTTGCAGAGCTTGCGGTCTCCGACAAGGACGCTTTTGCGGCGCTTGTCGTTAAGGCAAAGGCTGCTCTCTGAACAGACTTTTATGCTTCCGCATACTGATTTTCGGTATGCGGTCGCTCTCCGAAACCCGGTTATGCCGGGTTTTTGATTTATCTGAACGTATACTGACGAGGACGGTCTTATGCTTATAACCTCAAGAACCAACCCCGCGGTCTCTGCCGCCGCAGCCCTTCGCGACAAAAAGCACCGCGACGAAAAGAAAATGTTTCTCCTTGACGGGATAAAGCTGTTTGAGGAAGCGGTGAAAGCCGGGCTTGACATCGTGTCGGTCTTTGCGACGGAGAAGAACCTGCCTCTCTGCCGGAAGCTCCTTCCCGGAAGGGAGATAACAGAGGTCACGGAGCCTGTCTTTGACCGGCTTTCGGCAGAAAAATCGCCTCAGGGCGTAATTTGTGTCGCAAAATATATTGACAAAATCCACAATATAAATAAAATATATAAGGTAGACGATTTCAGAGACGGCGGAAGGTATCTTATGCTTTCGTCTCTGCGCGACCCGGGAAACCTCGGAACTGTCATCCGCACTGCCGCCGCTTTCGGCATCGACGGGCTTATTCTCTCGTCCGACTGTGCGGATATCTATAATCCCAAAACGGTCAGAGCCGCGATGGGAACGCTTTTCAGGATGCCTGCCGCGTATGTAAGGGACGCCGTGCAGACCGTGTCGGTCCTCGGTGAGGCGGGATATTCCGTCTGCGCCGCGGTGCTTGACCCGGAGTCCCGGCGGCTCGACCGGATGAACGTCACGGATAAGACTGTCTTTGTCATCGGCAACGAGGGACACGGCATCGATCCCGCGATCGTTTCGGCGGCGCACGAAAAGGTTTACATTCCGATGGAGGAGGGCGTCGAATCCCTCAATGCCTCTGCAGCCGCGGCGGTTTTCATGTGGCAGATGAGGCTTTCGTCGGGGAAATAATCTGCTTATCATTTTTTACGGAGGACACTGTTATGCCGGAGGATTACGGGATTCTGTGGGTGTGGCTCAGCATTGCCTGCGGCGCGGGCAGCCGGAGTGCCGATCTGCTTCTTGACAATTTCGGTTCGTCGATCCGCGACATTTACGAGGCGGACGAGGAGGACTACCGACAGATACCGGAGCTTCCGCGCCGGACGGCTGAAAAGCTCTGCGGAAAGTCTCTCCGCGCGGCTCAGGAGGTCGTTGCCTTCTGCCGCAACGAGGGTGTGGGGATCATCACGCCGGATTCTCCGCTCTACCCGGCAAGGCTGGGGAGGATAATGAACCGCCCGCTTGTGCTTTATTACCGCGGGATACTGCGCGATCTTGAACCGGAGGTATGCATTGCCGAGGTCGGAACGAGGGATATGTCGGAGTACGGCAGTCACTCGGCATATTCGGTCGCATATGACCTTGCGAAAGCCGGGGCTGTCGTTGTCAGCGGCATGGCAAAGGGCATTGACGGCATGGCTCACCGCGGTGCGCTTGACGCGGGAGGATACACCGTCGCCGTCCTCGGAAACGGTATCGACCGCGCATATCCGTCGGAGCATATCGGGCTTATGAACGAGATAACGGGAAACGGCATCGTTCTTACCGAATTCCGTCCCTTCACAGCCCCCGCAGGACACAATTTCCCGCTCCGGAACCGGATAATCAGCGGGCTTTCGCAGGGAACGGTGGTCATCGAGGCTCCGGTGTCAAGCGGCGCGCTGATCACGGCAAAATATGCCGAGGAACAGGGGAGAGACGTTTTTGCGCTCCCCGGCAAGGTCGGAGAATACAACAGCAGCGGCACGAACCGCCTGATCCGGGACGGCGCGAAAATAATTACCCGCGCGGCGGACATACTTCTTGAATATCAGCCGCTTTACGGCAATAAAATCAATCTGAACAACATTCCGTCGATAAAGGCGCAGGCGGTAAGAAGTCCGGTCAGTCTGAAAGCAGCCTCGCCGATCCCCGGTTTTTCCGGAAAGGCAATAAAGGAGAAGGCGGCGCGCGATGCGGCAAAGCGGTCGGAGGAGACAATGATATCCGGCGCAGAGCCGAATGACTGCCGTTCTGCCGGAGAAGAGCCGGCGGCACCGGGAACAAAAAGTCCCGAAACCGGCAGGATCCCGGTCAGAGAGCCTGTCGGGAACGCTCCGGATGCGGCAGGCTCCGGCACAGGCATTCCGTCGGACCTGCCGGAGGAGCAGAAGAGGATCCTTTCGGTCATTTACGAAAAAAAGCAGGCGACCTCCGACGATATCGTCAGGGAAACCGGGTTGCCGGTCGGAGAGGTCCTTGCCGCGCTGACCATGCTTGAGCTTACCGACATGATAACCGCCCTTCCCGGCGGGGCATATTCGCGCTGAATGCTGCCGGGACATGAAGATATAAGGAGTTCCAGTTTACAACATGGCAAATCTTGTGATAATCGAGTCACCGTACAAGGCTCCCACGATAAAGAATTATCTGGGTTCTAATTATAAGGTCGTAGCGTCAAAGGGACATCTGCGCGACCTTCCGAAAAGCACTCTCGGTGTTGACATAGAAAACGGTTTTGAAGCCCACTACATCAATATCAGGGGCAAGGGCGACATAATCAAGGAGCTTAAGAAGGAGGCAAAGAACGCTTCAAAGGTATACTTCGCGACCGACCCCGACCGCGAGGGCGAGGCGATCTCGTGGCACCTTGCAAACGTCCTCGGAATACCGATTGAGGAGACGAAGAGGATCACCTTCAACGAGCTGACAAAGAGCGCGATAAAGGCTTCCATTAAGGAGCCGAGGAACATCGATATCGAGCTTGTGAATTCACAGCAGGCGCGGCGCATTCTTGACAGGATCGTCGGATACAAGCTGTCGCCGTTTCTCTGGAAAACCGTCCGTTCCGGGCTGTCCGCAGGACGGGTTCAGTCGGTGGCTACAAGAATAATCGTCGAGAGGGAGCGCGAGATAAGAGCCTTTGTTCCGGTCGAGTACTGGACGGTCGATGCGCTTCTTGAAAACGCAAAGGGCGCGCATTTCACCGCGCATTTCTACGGAAGGAACGGCGAAAAGACAGAGCTTCACACCGGCGCGGAGGCGGAAGAGATCGCGGCTGCTGTCGGGAACCGGGATTTCACCGTCACATCGCTGAAAAAGTCTGTAAGAAGCCGGAATCCCGCACCGCCCTTCACCACCTCCACGCTGCAGCAGGAGGCATCAAGAAAGCTGGGCTTCCAGTCGCAGAGGATAATGAAGGTCGCACAGGAGCTTTACGAGGGCATCAGCCTCGGCTCGGCGAACGGCGGCGTTCAGGGTCTTATCACCTACATGAGAACCGACTCCCTCCGCGTCTCCTCCGAGGCGGCGGGCGCGGCTGAGGAATATATCCGCGGAAAATACGGTGATAATTACTATCCCGCGTCGCGCAGAGTCTATAAATCAAAGGCAAACGCGCAGGACGCGCACGAGGCAATAAGACCCTCCAACCTGAAATTCGACCCGGAATCGATAAAGAAGTACCTGACGACCGACCAGTATAAGCTGTATAAGCTGATATGGAGCCGCTTCATCGCCAGCCAGATGGCATCGGCTGAGATAGACACCGTCAGCGCCGAGCTTGAAGCGGCGGGATATACCTTCCGCGCGTCCGGCTCCACCGTTAAGTTCAACGGCTTCATGGCTGTCTACGATTACAGCGAGGACGGCGACGAGGGTGACGGAAAGAAGTCAAAGCTCCCGGAGCTTACCGAGGGCGGGAAGCTGAAATGCTCCGGGATCACGCCGGAACAGCACTTCACAGAGCCGCCGGCAAGGTACAACGAGGGCTCGCTTGTCAGATTTCTTGAGGAAAAGGGCATCGGCAGACCGAGTACCTTTGCGACGATAATCACGACGATAATCTCCCGCGGGTATGTCGAGCGCGAGGGAAAATCGCTCAAGCCCACGCCTCTCGGCGAGCTGACGACAGATATCATGCTCAAATATTTCCGCGATATCGTTGACTACGAGTTCACGGCGGAGATGGAGGATGAGCTTGACAGCATCGCAAACGGAAAGACCGACATGAAAACCGTCCTTACCGAATTCTATACCGGCTTCGAGAAGGACCTTGAAAATGCCGAAAAGACGGTTTCAAAGGACGAGATCGTCGTTCCCGAGCAGGAGACCGACATAATCTGCGAAAAGTGCGGCGCAAGGATGGTTGTGAAGCAGGGGCGCTTCGGAAAATTCGCCGCCTGCCCGAACTATCCCGAGTGCAGGAACACAAAGCCGCTTGACAAGGACGGAAAGCCGGTCGAAAAGAACGACACTCCTCCGGAAAAGACCGGGGAGCTCTGCCCGCTCTGCGGCGGTGATATGCTGAAGCGCCACGGCAGATACGGCGATTTCATTGCCTGCTCCAATTATCCGAAGTGTAAGAATACAAAGCAGATACTCAAGCCGATAGGCGTGCCCTGCCCGAAGTGCGGAGCACAGCTTGTCGTCAGGACCGGAAAGAACCGCAGCGTTTTCTATTCCTGCGAAAGGCACCCCGACTGCGATTTCGTGTCGTGGGATATGCCGACGAACGAAAAATGCCCGCAGTGCGGGAATATGCTCTTTATCAAGAAGGGCAGGAAGCAGCTTGTCTGCCACGAGAAGGAATGCGGCTACAAAAAGGATATAACGGACGGCGAAAATGAGCAGAGCTGAGTATATAAACGTTATCGGAGCGGGGCTTGCCGGCTCAGAGGCTGCATGGCAGGCGGCAAGGCTCGGCGTGCCGGTCAGACTTTACGAGATGAAGCCGGAAAAACGCACCCCGGCGCACAGCTACTCCGGTTTTGCGGAGCTTGTCTGCTCAAATTCCCTCCGCTCGCTTCAGCTTTCAAATGCCATAGGGCTTCTGAAGGAGGAGCTGAGACGGCTGGGGTCGCTGATAATGGAGGCGGCTGACGCAAACACCGTTCCCGCAGGAGCTGCGCTTGCCGTTGACAGATATGCGTTCTCCGATTATATAACCGACAAGATAAAATCGCACCCGCTGATAGAGGTCATCCCCTGTGAGGTTACGGAAATCCCCGACGGGATAACGGTCGTCGCAAGCGGGCCGCTGACCTCCGATGCGCTTGCGGAGACGATTCACGGGATGCTCGGAGAGGGGTATCTCAGCTTCTTCGACGCCGCCGCGCCTATCGTTGATTTCGCCTCGGTCGATATGACAAAAGCGTATTTTGCGTCAAGATACGGCAAGGGCGAGGCATCGTATATAAACTGCCCGATGGAAAAGGACGAATACGATCGATTCTATGACGCACTCGTCACGGCGGAAGAGGCGCATATCAAGGATTTCGACAAAAAAGAGCTGAAGGTCTTCGAGGGCTGTATGCCGGTCGAGGTCATGGCAAAGCGCGGACGCGATACGCTTCTCTACGGACCGCTCAAGCCGGTCGGGCTTCCGTATCCCGGAACCGACAGAGAGCCTTATGCGGTGGTTCAGCTGAGAGCCGAAAACGCGGCGGGAACCATGTACAATCTTGTCGGCTTCCAGACGCACCTGACGTTCGGCGAGCAGAAAAGGGTGTTCGGGATGATCCCCGGACTTGAGAACGCCGAATTCCTGCGCTATGGCGTGATGCACAGGAACACATACCTCAACTCCCCGAAGCTGCTTTCGGCGGACTATTCGCTGATGAAGTCCCCGGATATCTTCTTTGCGGGGCAGATGACCGGAGTCGAGGGGTATATCGAATCGACCTCGTCGGGCTGGCTTGCCGGGGTGAATGCCGCAAGGCGCGCGCTCGGGCTTGAGCCTGCCGTACCGGAGAAAAAAACGGTGATCGGCGCGCTTGCCGACTATGTCTCCGACAGAACGGTGACGAATTTCCAGCCGATGAATGCCAATTTCGGCATTGTTGACCCGCTCGGATACCGCGTTAAGGGCGGAAAGACCGCAAAAAACGAGGCTCTTGCAAAAAGAGCGCTTGACTGTATCGATACCTTTGCCGCTTCGCTTGCGGTAAATCCGGCTGAATGACCGCCGGCATACTCTTTTACGGAAGAAGATTTTTGCATTATGAAAATACTGATAGATATAATGAGCGGGGACAAGGCGCCGGTGGAACAGCTTGTCGGTGCGGTGCAGGCGGCAGTCGAGACACCGTCGGTATCCTTCGGCTTCATCGGAAACGAGGACATAATCCGTGCCGTTGCCTCGGCAAGAGGGCTTGACATCGGTTCGCCGAATATTGAGATATTCCACACGGCGGAGATCGTCACGATGGAGGACGCGCCGCTCTGTGTTGTCAGGGAGAAAAAGGATTCCTCTATGGGAGTCGGGCTGAAAATGCTTGCCGAGGGGAAGGGCGACGCCTTTGTCAGTGCGGGAAACACCGGCGCGCTCCATGCCGGCTCCACGCTTATCGTGAGAAGGATAAAGGGCATACAGAAGTCGGCGATTGCCACGGTTCTGCCTTTCAGAAACCCGACACTGCTCATCGACAGCGGGGCGAATATCGAAATTTCGCCTGAGACATATGTCCAGCTTGCCAAAATGGGAAGCGTCTATATGAACCGCATATTGAAGGTGGGCAATCCGCGTATCGGGCTTCTCAATATCGGAGCAGAGAGAACCAAGGGGACGAAAACCGTCGCCGAGGCTTACGGACTGCTTGAAAACGCGGAGGGCATAAACTTCATTGGCAACGTTGAGGGAAAGGAGCTTCCGATGGGTGCGTGCGATGTGCTTGTCTGCGACGGCTTCTCCGGAAACATTGTCCTTAAGCTGACAGAGGGCTGTGCCGCCTTCCTGATAGGCAAGCTGAAGGACGTTTTCAACGAAAATCCCATGACAAAGCTGTCGGCACTCGGCGTGAAGAACGGGCTCCGGCGGATGAAAAAGGACTTCGATGCCTCGGAATACGGCGGTGCGCCGCTTCTCGGACTGTCAAAGACGGTTATCAAGGCGCACGGAAGCTCCGACGCGGCGGCGATAAGAAACGCGGTGCGTCAGGCTGTCGGCTGTGTCGAGAACAATGTCGTTTACGAGATCGCAAAGCTCGTCGTACCGGAGATAATCCCGCGTGAAAAAGAAGCCACAGCGGGCAGAAACTGAAAGGCGTACAGGACGTGAAAAACTACCCACTTCCCATGACCGGGCTTGAGGATGCCGTCGGCTACCGCTTTGCGGACACGGAAAAACTCACTCTTGCCCTTACACATTCGTCGTATTCAAACGAGATGAAGTCACGGGATATAATCATGGAATGCAACGAGAGGCTTGAATTCCTCGGAGATTCGGTGCTTTCATACATAACAAGCGGATATCTGTATTCGGAATTTCCCGACCTGCCTGAGGGCGATCTTTCAAGGATACGCGCAGGTGCGGTGTGCGAAAAGACGCTTTACAGGCTGGCGGATGCCATCGGGCTGGGGAATTATCTCATGCTGGGTCACGGCGAGGAGCATACGAACGGCAGAAAACGCCCGTCGATACTTGCCGACGCTTTCGAGGCGCTGCTTGCAGCCATTTATCTTGACGGCGGGATCGAGCCGGTGAAGGAATTTCTTCTGCCGCGCATAACCGCGGAGATCAACGGTATAATAAAAGCCGGGAATGACCGGGACTATAAGACCTCCCTTCAGCAGGTGGTGCAGAAGGAGCACGGCGACATTCTTGAATACGTGACGATAGGAGAGCGCGGACCGGCGCATATGAAGGTCTTTACCGTCGAGGCGCGGCTGAACGGCAACGTGATCGGTACCGGAAACGGTCGGTCAAAGCGTGCCGCAGAGCAGAATGCCGCAAGGGAAGCTCTTGCGCTTTTCGGACTATGACTGCCGGAAAGCGACACGTCAACATCCCGGTGTTCATACCTCATCTCGGCTGCCCGAACGACTGCATTTTCTGCAATCAGAGAAGCATTTCCGGAAAGCGGAGCTTTGACGAGGATGCGGTAAAGGACGGAATAGAAGCTGCACTTGCGACGGTTCCCGACTGCGAGGCGGAGATCGCGTTTTTCGGCGGCAGCTTTACCGGGATCGACAGGGGGCTGATGATTCGCCTGCTTGACACGGCGGAGAATTTCGTCCGCGACGGCAGAGTGACCGGAATACGGCTCTCGACACGTCCGGACTATATCAGCCGGGAAATACTTGATATCCTCTCCCGCTACACCGTGAAAACGGTAGAGCTGGGGATACAGAGCATGGACGATAACGTCCTTTCGGCGGCGAAAAGAGGGCATACAGCGGCGGATTCCGAAAATGCCTGTCGTCTTGTTAAGGAATACGGCTTTTCTCTTGTCGGTCAGATGATGACCGGGCTTCCGTATTCCACCCCGGAGAGCGAGATAATGACGGCGGAGCGCATCTGCGGGCTTTCAGCCGACGGCGCGAGAATATACCCGACGATGGTTTTTCACGGCACGGAGCTTGAAAAAATGACGCTTGACGGCAGGTACATCCCTCCTGTGCCGGACGATGCCGTTTCAAGGACTGCCGGAGTCCTCGGTGTATTCGTGTCGCACGGAGTGCCGGTGATAAGGATCGGGCTTCATTCCGGAGAGACGCTTTACGCGGAGGACGGCATCGCTTTCGGCGCATATCACCCCGCGATGGGCGAGCTTGTCGAGGGAGAGCTTTACTACCGCGCCGAGTGCCGGGAGCTTGAGAAATATTCCGGCATGACCTCCGGCAGAACCGCGCTTTTCACGGTTCCGTCAGCCGAAATCTCAAAGGCGGCGGGGCAGAAAAGAAGAAACACCGTCCGGCTGATAAATAATTTCGGGCTTTCGGGCGTGAAATTCCGCGGGGACGGAGGCATTCCTCAATATAGCTGCCGCGTTTCTCTTATCTGAGATAACAGGTGACAAAAATCGATTTTTGTGATATAATATATCTTATCGCCGCAGCGACGGCGCAATCAGACGAAATCAAAGGAGACACTCTTGAGACTCAAGGCTCTTGAAATGCAGGGGTTCAAATCCTTCCCCGACAAAACAGTTCTGAATTTCAACCGGGGCATAACCGTTGTGGTGGGGCCCAACGGAAGCGGAAAATCGAATATAACCGACGCCGTGCGCTGGGTCCTCGGAGAGATGTCTACCAAAAACATCCGCGGCTCAAAGATGGAGGACGTCATTTTCGGCGGCTCCGACAACCGCAGACCCATGGGCTATGCCGAGGTATCGCTTGTCATAGACAACACCTGCGGCACCGGGCGGCTGGAAAGCGAGTATGACGAGGTCACCGTCACAAGGCGGTACTACCGCGGCGGCGACAGCGAGTATCTCATCAACGGCAAGACCGTCAGGCTCCGCGATATCGCCGAGCTTTTCATGAACACGGGTGTCGGCAAAACCGGCTATTCAAACATCGGTCAGGGCAAGATCGCCGAGATAATCTCCCAGAAGAGCGACGAAAGACGCTCGGTCTTTGAGGAGGCGGCGGGAATTTCAAAATACCGCTACAAGAAAAACGAGGCGGAGAGAAAGCTGAAGGACACGGAAGCGAATCTTGTGCGCCTGAACGATATACTTTCCGAGCTCGGCTCGCGTGTCGGCCCGCTTGAAAAGGAAGCCGCGGCGGCAAGGAAATATCTCGACCTTTACGAACAGAAGAAATCGGTTGACGTGTCGCTGTGGCTCTATGACGCCGAGGCGATGCGGGTGAAAGCCACCGAGACGGAAAAGATATACATGGCGGCAAAGCTCGGGCTTGAATCGGTTGACGGGGAGATATCGTCGCTTGAGGATCGAAGCGAAAAGCTGACCGAGAAATTTTCTGCGGGGCAGAGAAATGCCGAGGAGCTTGCCGATAAAATATCCGGCTACATAGAAAGCAGACATTCGATCGAAAGCTCGGCAAGGGTGCTTGAAAACGATATACTCCACACCGAAAGCCGGATTTCGCAGACAAAGGGTGAGCTTGAGGCGAGAAGGCAGTCGCTCAGCGACGCGGTCGGACGCGCGGAAGAGCTTGCCGGTACGCTTGAAGAGTGCAGGAAGCGTCTTTCCGGAATAAAGGACGAGGAGGAAAAGACGGTCTCCGATGCGGAAAATCAGAAAAAAATCTGCGAGGAAGCCGAAAAACTGATTCTCGACCGCGAGGACGACGAGAAGATAGTCGAAGCGGAGCTTCTTGACATAAAGGTGCGGCTTTCGGCGCTTGAAGGCTCTCACGAAGCCGAAAACGGCAGAAGCGAGGGCATTGAAAAGGAGATAGCCGACTCTGAGGAGCAGATCGCAAAGCTGACCGACGCGAAAAACCGCGCCGAGAGGACGGTTTCCGATTACGGGCAGGCGATCGACAATGAAAAAAATGCGCTTGATGCGAAAAAGCGCGGGCTTGAGGAGCTGAACGACGGGCTTGAGAAGGCGAGGGAAGAACTTTCGGCTCTATGCGTTTCAGCCGACGGAAAGAGACAGCGGGCAGAGGCTCTTTCAAGAATGGACGAGCTTCTTGAGGGCTATAATTACAGCGTCAAGAACGTCATGCGTGCCGCAGGAAGCGGGCAGGTCAGGGGAATATACGGCCCGGTATCAAAGCTCATCACCCTGAAGCCGGAATACAGCGTTGCCATAGAGACGGCTCTCGGCGCGAATATCCAGAACATCGTAACCGAGAACGAAGAGGCGGCGAAGGCGGCGATTGCCTACCTGAAACGCACGAACGGCGGGCGCGCGACGTTTTATCCGATAACCTCCGTAAAGGCTCAGCCGCCGGGAATACGCGCCGACGAGCTGAAGCGGCAGAGGGGCTATGTCGGAATGGCTGACGGGCTTCTCGGCTTTGATGAGAAATATGCCGGGGTCATCGGCTATATGCTCGGCAGGACGGCGGTTTTCGACAACATCGACAATGCCGCGGCAACCGCAAAGGCGTTCGGATATAAGATCAGGATCGTCACCCTTGACGGTCAGCTGATAAATGCCGGAGGCTCCTTTACCGGAGGTTCGGTGAAGAACGACAGCGGTATTCTCACCCGCGGAGCCGAGATCGCAAAGCTGAAGGACGAGATAGCCGATATCGAAAGGCAGCAGAAGGATGCTGACGGTAAAATAACCGACCTTTGCGGGAAGATAAGCACTCTGAAAAACGAGGTCGCGTCAGCCGACGGGAAGATCTCGCTGCTCAACACCATGATGCAGGCGGAGCAGACCCGGCTTGAGGTGGCAAAGAGCCGCCTTGAGACCGAGGTGTCAAGGCGCGACGCGCTTATTGACGACCTTTCCGGACTCGGAGAGGCGCACGAGCATTACGACAGCGAGCACAGGGAGCTGACAGAGAGCCTGAGAGCCGCAAACGGCGATCTTGAAGAGGCGAAGAAGCGCACGAAAAAGGCGGTTGCCGACAGAAATGCGGCGGACGATCTCCTTGCCGCGCTTGAGAAAAAGCTGAACAGCCTGATGATCGACATGACCGCGGCGGGCAAGGATCTTGAGGCGGCAGAGAACAGCATAACAGCCAACGATGCCGCGGTCGCCGCGCTTGAGGAGCAGGTCGGAAGGTCAGAGGAGCTTATAGTTACACTGACGGAAAAGCTGACCGACGCGAAAAACCGGATAGAGGAGAACAGAGTTTCGGCCGATGCTCTCGGCGGCGATATAGGGGAGCTTGAAAAAGAGCGGAAGCACGTCATTGAAGAGAACCTTGCCTTTGAGAAGGAGCAGACGGAGATCCGCGACAGGCTCCGCGAGTGCAACCGGCAGAGGGAAACGGTTTTGCGCGATTACACGAAGGCTGAAAACCTCCGTGAACAGCTGAAAAACGACAACGACCGGCTTGCGGCGAAGATATGGGACGACTATGAGCTGACCTACACTGCCGCGACGGAGCTTGGCTGTCCCGCCGTGACGGAGGAGACAAGGCCGTCGTTCGGCGCGCGTCAGACAGAGCTGCGCAACAGGCTGCGCGCTCTCGGCTCGGTAAACGTCGGCGCGATCGACGAGTACAACGACGTAAAACAGAGATACGATTTCAGCAAGGGTCAGTACGACGACCTCTGCAAAGCCCGCGAGAGCCTTGACGGTATCATCGGACGGCTGGAGCGCGAGATGAAGACCCGTTTTGTCACCGCCGTTGACGAGATAAACCGCAATTTCAAGGTCACGTTCAGGGAGCTTTTCGGCGGAGGAAGCGCGGAAATATCGCTTACCGACCCGGAAAACGTTCTGACGAGCGGCATTGACATAAACGTCGCCCCGCCCGGAAAGATAATCAAGAATCTTATCTCGCTTTCCGGAGGCGAGCAGGCATTCGTTGCCATTGCGCTGATATTCGCGATACTGAACGTCAATCCGACGCCGTTCTGTATTTTTGACGAGATAGAATCGGCGCTTGATGACGTAAACGTTGTCAGGCTTGCCGAGTACATGAAGAGATATTCCGAAAAAACGCAGTTCATCGCGATAACCCACCGGCGTGGCACAATGGAAGCGTCGGATATGCTCTACGGCATCACAATGCCCGACAGGGGTATATCGAGGGTTCTTTCGATGAACGTCAATGAGGTTGAAGCCAAGATCGGAGGCAAATATAACTGATGGGATTTTTCGATAAACTGAAAGCCGGACTCGCCAAGACGAAAAACGCGCTGTTCGGCAGGCTCGATCAGCTTTTCCGCGGCTTTTCAAAGGTCGATGAGGATATGCTTGAGGAGCTTGAGGAGGTTCTTATAACCGCCGACGTCGGAGTCGGTCCGACAGAAAAGATAATCGACGGACTGCGCGGCAAAATACGCGCGGAGAAGATCACCGAGCCGGAAAAGGTGAAAACGGCGCTTGAGGAGATACTTGTTTCCATGATAGGCGAGGGGGAGCCGCTTGTGCTTGACACAAAGCCCTCCGTAATCCTTGTCATCGGGGTGAACGGCGTCGGAAAGACCACGTCGATAGCAAAAATCGCAAACCTTCTGAAGTCGGAGGGCAAGAGCGTGATACTTGCCGCCGCGGACACCTTCAGAGCCGCCGCCGTCGACCAGCTGAAGATCTGGGCTGACCGCGTCGGGGTGGACATAATCAGCCACGGAGAGGGTTCCGATCCCGCCGCAGTTGTGTTCGATGCCGTGAACGCCGCGAAGAGCCGTCATTCCGATGTGCTGATAATCGATACCGCCGGACGGCTTCACAACAAGAAAAATCTGATGGATGAGCTGGCAAAGATAAACCGTGTCGTTGACAGGGAGCTTCCCGGCTGTTCAAGAGAGACGCTTCTTGTCCTTGACGCGACGACAGGGCAGAACGCGGTCAGTCAGGCAAAGGAATTCCGTAGTTCCGCGCCGCTTACCGGGCTTGTCCTGACAAAGCTCGACGGGACGGCAAAGGGCGGGATCGTTTTCTCGATAAGAGAAGAGCTCGGGATACCGGTCAAATTCATCTGCGTAGGCGAGCAGGTCGACGATCTCCAGTATTTCAAAGCCGACGAGTTTGTATCGGCGCTGTTTGAATGAGCGGAGTGCGGCATAATATGGAGATAGTACTTGCGTCGCGCAATGCGCACAAAATAAAGGAGATCGGGGCGGTTCTCGGCAGATGCGGGCTTGACGGGATAAAGCTGCTTTCGCTTGACGACATCGGTTTTACCGGAGAGATCGACGAGACCGGGGCGACGTTTGCGGAAAACGCGGTCATAAAGGCTTCTGTTCCCGCGTCGATGGGATATGTTTCGATAGCCGATGATTCAGGGCTTGAGGTTGATTATCTTGACGGAGAGCCGGGGGTTTATTCGGCAAGATATGCGGGCGAGCCGTGCAACGACGACAACAACAACCGAAAGCTCCTTGAAAAGCTGGACGGGGTTCCGAAAGAAAAGCGCGGGGCAAAGTTCGTCTCGGTCATCGCTTTTGTCTGCCCGTCGGATCACAGCCTTGACTTCACCGTCCGCGGGGAGTGTCCGGGAGAGATACTTACTGCGGGGCGGGGATATGACGGCTTCGGGTACGACCCGCTGTTTTATCTGCCGGAGCTCGGAAAGACATATGCCGAGATCACGACGGAGGAGAAAAACGCAGTCAGCCACAGGGGTAAGGCCATGAGGCTATTTGCAGAGCGGCTTCTTGAAATGAAGCGGTGAGGGTGTTTCCCGGACGGTAATATTGTGTTACGGGTTTTTACATTTGTCGTCTCTTGTTTGTCTCATGGAAATCATGTCAGGCGGTTTTGGCTTTCATGACAGAGATTTCACGACTGCGCCGACGTCAATAACCTCTTTTTCTTTCTCGGAGAAAGAAAAAGAGGGAAAAAGAAAGACCGCTCAGGGGGTTTCGCCGCTAGGTGAGCTTCATTATTTCGCCGCAGGAAGGGGCGGCGAAATAATGAACTCAAGGCGGCTGCACCCCCCGAGACCCCCCGGGGAACGGGTGCGACCGGTGGCGGCAGCGACAGAGATGTTGTGCACAGCGGAAAAAGTTTCTGTATTCGGGGCAAAGGTCGTTTGCTCAGCGAGCCGCGCGGCACGATTCCGCCTTTGCCTTCCCCTCAAGGGGAAGGCTCACTGTCGGATTTCGTTTAGCTGACAGAGGCGGTGCTATTCCGCCGCACAGGGGAAAGCCCAAAAACAATAAATTTTAATAGTTCTTCTTTCCCCTCTTTCTTCTTAAGAAAGAGGTGGGGTCCGGGGCAAAGCCCCGGGAAAATAAAAAACTATGAAAACAAAACTCGGAATTTTCGGCGGGACTTTTGCGCCGATACACAACGGACATATGAATGCCGCCATTGTGTTTTACGACAGGATGGCGCTTGACAGACTGATAATAATGCCGACGTTTATTCCGCCGCACAAGAAGATATCGGCGGATGACGATCCGGAGAAGCGGCTTGAGATGTGCAGGCTGGCTTTCCGCGGAGAGAAACGGAATATCACGGTGTCGGATTATGAGATCGGACAGGGCGGGAAGAGCTACACGTATCTTACTCTCAGACATTATTCCGCGCCTGATTGCGATATCACGTTTCTTGTCGGGACGGATATGTTCCTTTCGCTTGACAGCTGGAAGGAGCCGGCGGAGATATTCTCTCTTGCCCGCATTGCTCTGATTCGCCGGGAGGCGGCGGACTGCGGGATCGAAGCCATGATCGCAGAGGCGAAGGAAAAATACCGTACCGACTATCACGCGGACATCGCGGATATAAAATGCCCGGCTGTTGATATCAGCTCCACCGAGGTGCGGACGCTTGCGGCTGAGGGGCGGGACATAAGCGGCCTTGTGCCGGACTCCGTGCGTGATTATATCATCGAAAACCGCCTTTATTCCGGCAGGGGAGGGATAAAACAGTGAACCGCGATGCACTCAGAAAAGAGATCGTAAATTTCGTCGGTGAAAAGCGGCTGCCTCATGTTCTCGGCACCGAAAAGGAGTGCCTTGAGCTTGCCGGAATATTCGGAATGAGCGACACCGACCGGGAAAAGCTCGCTTTTGCGGCACTGCTGCACGACATAACAAAGAGCTTCTCTCCGGAGGAACACAAGCAGTTTGCCGAAAGCCGTCATATTTGCCTTCCCGCGGCAAATACCGACAGCCCGAAGACTCTTCATGCGGTCACCGGCGCGTATATGGCGGAGGAGCTGTTCCCGGACGATGCGGACGAGACCGTATTCTCTGCGATACGCTGGCATACGACCGGGAAAGCCGGCATGACGCTTACAGAAAAGCTGATGTATCTTGCCGACTTCATAGAGCCGACAAGGACATTTCCCGACTGCGTGAGGCTGCGCGGATATTTTTACAGCCGCATAGGGGAGAACGACAAAAACGCGGTGCTTGACAGTACCCTGATACTGTCGTTCGACATGACCATCACCGAGCTTATAAGCTCCGGTCAGCCGATACATCCCGATACCGTGGCGGCGCGGAATTATCTGATCCTGAAGCAAAAACCCGGCAATGAAAGCTGAAAGCGGCTTGTCCGGATTGCTTTTGAACAATAAAAAAACGAAAGGAAACTTGTATGCAGGAAAAAACGATTGAACCGAAGGCTCTTGCCGAAAAGATCGTCACGATACTCGATCTTCATAAGGCGGGCGGCATAAAGCTGCTTCATACCGAGGAAAAAACCACGCTTGCCGATTATTTTATCATCTGCACCGGTAATTCAAGCACTCAGACAAAGGGCTTTGCCGACGAGGTCGAATACAGACTCGGACTTGAGGGCATAACTCCGCTCCATACCGAGGGATATGAAAGCTCGACGTGGGTGCTGGTTGACTACGGCTGTGTCGTGGTACACATTTTCAACGCGGAAACGAGGCGGTTCTATAACCTCGAAAAGCTCTGGCATGAGGCTGAAGAGGTTGATATCTCGGCGCTTCTCACCGAAAACTGAAAAAGGATCAAAAAAACAAAGGACACTGGCATATGAAATACGATTTCAGAACCTCGGACAGGAAATGGCAGGACAGATGGGACGCCGCCGGGGTATTCAAGGCAACAGAAGACCACACAAAACCGAAATTCTACGCTCTTGTTGAGTTTCCGTACCCGAGCGGCGCGGGAATGCACGTCGGGCATATCAAGGCTTACTCCGGGCTTGAGGTGGTGTCAAGGAAGCGCAGGATGCAGGGCTTCAATGTCCTGTTTCCGATAGGCTTTGACGCATACGGACTGCCGACGGAGAATTATGCGATAAAGACCGGAATCCATCCGAGGAAGGTCACCGACATGAACATTGCAAAGTTCACGTCACAGCTTAAGCGGGTAGGCTTTTCCTTCGACTGGTCAAGGGTCATCGATACCACCGATGAGGGGTATTACAGGTGGACGCAGTGGATCTTCCGGAAGATGCTTGACCACGGGCTTGTATTCCGTGCGAAAACGCTTGTAAACTACTGCCCGAGCTGTAAGGTCGTCCTCTCAAACGAGGATTCACAGGGCGGGAAGTGCGATATCTGCCACAGCGATATTGTTCAGAGGTCAAAGGACGTGTGGTATCTCCGCATAACCGAGTATGCCGACAAGCTTCTTGAGGGACTCGATCACGTCGATTATCTCCCGAACATCCGGCTTCAGCAGGAAAACTGGATAGGACGCTCCGAGGGTGCGTTTGTCAATTTCGCGATCGACGGCACCGATGAAAAGCTCCGCATCTATACCACAAGACCCGACACGATGTTCGGCGCGACCTTCATGGTAATCGCTCCGGAGCATCCGGTGATCGACAGATACCGCGACAGGATAAGGAACATTGACGAGCTTGAGGCTTACCGTGCCACGTGTGCAAAAAAGACGGAATTCGAGCGCACACAGCTGGTAAAGGACAAGACCGGGGTCAGGATCGACGGCATTTCGGCTGTCAATCCGGCGAACGGGAAGAAGATTCCCGTCTACATCTCAGACTACGTTATGATGGGCTACGGCACCGGCGCGATAATGGCGGTTCCGGCGCATGACGAGCGCGATTACGACTTTGCAAAGAAGTTCGGGATCGACATAATCGAGGTCATAAAGGGCGGAAATATCGCAGAAGCACCGTATACCGGTGACGGCGAGATGATTAATTCCGGCTTCCTTGACGGAATTACCACAAAGAAGGAAGCTGTTGCGAGGATGCTTGAATTCCTTAAGGAAAAGGGCGTCGGCGAGAAGGGTGTTCAGTACAAAATGAAAGACTGGGCGTTCAACCGTCAGCGCTACTGGGGCGAGCCGATACCGATAATTCACTGTCCGGAGTGCGGGATCGTCGGTGTGCCATATGACGAGCTTCCGCTTAAGCTGCCGGAGGTGGAGAATTTCGCTCCCGGAGAGGGCGGAGAAAGCCCGCTTGCAAAGATAGACTCGTTTGTTAACTGCACCTGCCCGAAGTGCGGCGGTGCGGCAAAGCGGGAAACAGACACCATGCCGCAGTGGGCGGGGTCGTCGTGGTACTTCCTCAGGTACACCGACCCGCACAACGACAAGGCATTTGCGTCGCAGGAAGCCCTTAAATACTGGCTCCCGGTCGACTGGTACAACGGCGGAATGGAGCACGTGACGCGCCACCTTATCTACTCCCGCTTCTGGCACCGCTTCCTTTACGATATCGGTGAGGTCCCGACGCCGGAGCCTTACGCAAAGCGTACCGCTCAGGGGCTTATCCTCGGTCCCGACGGCGAGAAGATGTCGAAATCAAAGGGAAATGTCGTTGACCCGAATGATGTCGTAAACGAGTTCGGCGCCGACGTTCTGAGAGTGTATGTCCTCTTCATGGGTGACTACGCAACCGCCGCTCCGTGGAGCGAAAACGGCGTGAAGGGCTGCAAGCGCTTTATCGACAGGACTGCCGCTCTTACCGAAATGGTGAAGGGTGCCGGGGCAACTCCGGAGCTTGAGAGCATATTCCATAAGACGGTGAAGAAGGTCTCGCTTGATATCGAGGCTATGAAGTTCAACACGGCGATAGCCCAGCTCATGACCCTGCTCAACGCGATATATGACCACGGAAGCCTGACGAAAAACGAGCTTGAGACGTATTTAAAGCTCCTCTCGCCCTTTGCGCCGCATATAGCGGAGGAAATGTGGGAGAATATCGGCAACACCGGGTTTGTTTCGACCTCCGCATGGCCGGAGTGGGACGAGAGCAAGACCGTTGATGCGACTGTTGAGTACGCGGTTCAGGTTCTCGGCAAGCTGAGAGGAACGGTTGTCGTTCCCGCAGGCGCAGGGAAGGAAGAAGTGCTTGAGGCGGCGAAGAATTCCGGGAAGATCGCTCCGTTTATTGAAGGAAAGACGGTCGTGAAGGAGATTTTCGTTCCCGGAAAGCTGGTAAATCTCGTTGTAAGATAATTTTTTTGCAAGTGCTGAAAATATGTCTTGACATATAATGAAAAAGGCTGTATAATATAATCAGTAATTTGAGATATTCTCTTTGCTGATATGTTTGCAGTGCGAAGGGAGGGAAAAATATATGGCAGAAGTAAGAGTAAAGGAAAACGAGTCTCTCGACAGCGCGCTCCGCAGGTTCAAGAGACAGTGCGCAAGATCCGGCGTTTTAGCTGAACTTCGCAAGAGAGAGTGCTACGAAAAGCCCAGCGTTAAGCGTAAGAAGAAGTCTGAGGCAGCAAGAAAGCGCAAGTACAAGTAATATTGTATATATGACAGAATCCGATGGCGAGCCATCGGATTCTGTTTTTCAGGTCAGAATTAAAAACAGGCAGCACGGGACTGCCTGTTTTTTTGTGTCAGAATTTCTTCTTTGCGAATACGACAACGCCTGCGGTGCAGACAAGTGCTGATGCAGCGAAGAAGAGGGAGTCGGAGGTGGAGGGGTTATTGCCGCCGTTCGGGTCGATGGAGGGAAGCGCGGTCGGAACTGTGATTGATTCAACCTTGTCGACGACCTTCCATTTGATCTTTGTGCCTCTGAGAACCGGTTCGTTGCCGTTGTTGTCAACGACGTCAAAATCCTCGGTCTTTGCGGTTTCCTTGCCGTCCTCTGTCTTTACCGTTCCGAAGAACATGAGGCAGAAATCGTCAACGGATTTTGTTGCACCGGCAATCGGTGCCTCGCTCTGTGCGCCGGCTCCGGTGGGATTGTAATACCAGTCGTAATTGCCGGGAGTGGGGTCGGACGGTGTGAATTTCAGAACCTGCTTGGTGTCGCCGTGATAGGTGATCCCGGAAACAAGGTTCGGAGGGGTCGTCGAATCGGGCATACGGCGGAGGTATCTGAAGATTTCCTGACCGTCGACCGTGACAGGCCAACCGTGACCGACAAGGCAGACGCGGAGCGATTCGGGAAGAGCGACCTTTTTGTTGAAAACAAGATAAAGCTCAGGCGTTCCGCTTACGGAGTACAACTCTGCGCTGAGCGGTTCCGCTGCGGCGGCGGTCCCGATCGCGAAGGCGGTCATAATTGATGCGAGCATTGCGACCGTCATCAGAAATGATAAGAATTTTTTCATGGTTTTTTCTCCTTTTGAATTATTCTGTTTTTCGGTTTAACAACCGTACTGTGATTTATTTTACCAATCGGGCGGGGTTTTTGCAATGTCGTTTCTGTCCCTTGAGGTGACTTTTCATGACATGGGGTGGTATCTTACACACCGGCTTTATTTTGATGTAATATTTAGTCACTGTCAGGTAAAAAGAACCCATTGAAAAAAAGCGGCGGAAAATTTATTATTATGTCAGCGGGAAAACCGTATTTATGCCCGACGCGTAGCTGTCGGGAGGAAAGTGTGGAGTTTTAATATGGATCAGAATATTTTAAGAGACAAGATTTACGCCTGCTGGCTCGGCAAGAACATCGGCGGAACGCTTGGAGCGCCGATCGAGGGCAGGACGGATTTCATGGATATAAAGTGGTTCCCGGAGCTTGGGGAGAAGGGGTGCATTCCGAACGATGACCTTGACCTTCAGCTGCTGAACCTTCACGCGCTTGAGCATTTCGGTGCGTCGCTCCGTGCCGAACAGCTGGGCAGAGAGTGGGTGGAGCACAACTACTTCCCGGTCGACGAGTACGGTTACGCGGTTACCAACCTCCGGCGCGGGCTGAGGCTTCCGCTTGCCGGCTGCTACAATAACCTGTTCAACAGCTGCATGGGCTCTCCCATCCGCTCAGAGATATGGGCGGCGGTCTGTGCAGGACGTCCGAAGCTGGCGGCATTCTTCGCATGGCAGGACGCTGTTGTCGATCATGCCGGCGGAGAGGGGATTTACGGCGAGATATTCAATGCCGTTGCAGAAAGTATGGCTTTCGTTTCCGACGATATATTCCGCATAGTTGACGAGGCGCTTAAATACATCCCAACGTCCTGCCGCGTGTACAGGGCGGTCTCCGACACGATCAAGTGGTACAAAGAGGGCGTTTCCTACGTCGATATGCGCGCAAAGCTCCTTGAGAAGCACGGTTCCCACCCGCTTCACTTCACCGACGCGCCGCAGAACATTGCAATCGGGCTTATCGGCTTCCTTTACGGCAGCGATTTCGGCGATGGAATGCTTAAGGTGGCGAATTACGGCTACGATGCCGACTGCACCGTTGCCACATATGCGGCGCTTTACGGCATTATGTACGGCACGGCGGGAATTCCGGCGAAGTGGTCGGATCCCATCGGTGACCATATCCTTCTTTCGAAGGAGGTCAGAGGCTTCAGATGCCCGGCGAACCTTGACGAGCTTACCGACAGGACTATCAGAATGTACAACATACTTCTTCAGGAGGACGAGGACAAATACGTCATCACCGACGAGGACTTTGCCGACTATGAGGTTCAGCAGTACACGCTCCCCGAGGGAGAGCTCCGGGACGAGGCTGTATGGATCACGCTCAAATACGACGGTTCGCCGGTCATTACTCCCGACGGAAGCCGCAGGATGTCCTTCCGCGTGAGAAACAACACCTATGCAAGGTGGGATATGCGTTTCAGCATTACCTGCCTGGACAATTTCATTGCCACCGGCGGCGGTTATGCGTCTCTTGAACACGGCGAAGAGGCTGTTTATGAGGCGACGGTCAGCGCAGGGGCGGACTTCAGACGTTCGCAGGCGGATTTTGTCCTCAACGTTGACAGGCTGAACGAAGAGGGGATCTGGAAGAGATATTACATTCCGTTCGTTCTTGTCAGAACCTCTCACTGGGTCATTGACGGAGAACACACCGACGTTGACGGCAACGTCATCACGTTCGCGGCGAACGGAACCGGAAAGCACGTCGCCGAGACGGTTCTGTACTCCGCCGAAAGGCGTCCGTCGAGGTTCAACATCGCCACCACCGAGAAGATGAAGCTCTTTGTTGACGGCAGGCAGGTTCTTGACGGAGGCGTAAATCCGACGCTCCGCAATTCTTACAGCACGCTGAATTTCCCGGATCAGGAGACCGAATTCCTGCTTGAGGCGGGAGAGCACAGCCTGAGAGTGGAGCTTGACGGCGATGCCGGAAAAGAGCAGGTGTTCTCGTTCGTATTTACGGCGAAGAAGTGCACCACACCCGAGGGCGGCAGACCCCTTGTCGCTTACGAGTTCCTTGAGAACGTTGTCGGATAAGGCATAAAAGCATAAAAAACGACCTCCCTGAAGCGATTTCCGGGAGGTCGTTGCTGGCTTTTGAGCATTATTTGTCGGAGGCGGACTTTTTTGCCTTGCGGTAATTTCCCGGGGTGGTGCCGGTGACGTTTTTGAAGGCGCGGTACAGCTCACGCTTGTCGTTGTAGCCAATGCGCTCGCTGATCTCTTCGATCGAGAGCGACGGGTCTTCAAGCAGCCGGATTATCTTCTGGATGCGCACGTTCTGGACGTATGACGAGAAGGGAGTGCCGAAATACTTCTTGAAAGCCCGGCTGAAATATGACGGGGAATAGAAGTATTTTGCGGCTACGTCGTTCAGGGTTATCTGGTTGCCGCAGTTGCCCTCGATATAATCGATTATTCCGGGGATCATGTCGCGGATATCGTGCATGACGTTGTCGCGGTTTGTTTTTTCGATGTTGCGGATTATCAGGTAGAACAGGATGTTTAAGTAGCTTGAAACGACCTCGACGTAGTTGCTGCCCTTGCTTAAGATCTCGTCGCACATGGAGTTTACGATACCGTCGGCTGAGATGAGGTCGTTGCCGCGGAAGCTGACGAGAGGGGGTCTTACCGAGCCGTCCCCGCTCCGGAATTCGCTGTTGTACAGAAAATATGCAAAGACGTCAAGCGCGGTGTGGCTGGAGTGAAGGTTTTCCGAAATGAAGTCCGGCAGGAGTATCATATTTGCGTACAGCACGCCGCCCTCGGAGCGGTAGTAATGAGTCTGATCGGTGTCGATAACAAGAAGGTCGCCCTTTGTCAGCTGATACGGAGTGCCGTCGACATAATGCGTGGCGCTTCCGCTGATGATATAGCAAAGCTCAAGAAAATCGTGCTTGTGCACCAAGCTCTCGCCGAGGGAGCTTTCGCGGTAGGCGGTGAATTTCATCCCTTCCTCAAGATAATCCTTGTATTTATAGGTATATTCGCATTCCAAGCCGGATTCCCCCCCTTGATTTATCCGTGATAATATGATACTATATTTTACAGCAAAAACACACGCAAGTCAAGGCGGTTTCATGACATCCTTATGTTTCTTATGACGGTTTATGCCCTGATCGCGTCAATATGGGGAGTTTTATGACGTTTCCGGCTCGGTGCCGGAGGTGAGGACATAAATTGTTGATTTGAGGTAATCGATTGTCATTATGCTCTGTCACGGCGGGTGGTATAATATGAATACAACCAAATCCGGATCGGAGGAAAACTGATGAAAAAACATACAAGGGTTCTGTCGGCGCTGCTGGGTCTGCTGATGCTTTGCGGGATATTTGCCGCCTGCAGGACCGGCGGAGGCGACAAGCCCGGAAGCGGCGGGACGGAAACTGTGCCGCAGACGGGAAATTACGTTGCGGATTATCTCCCTGACGGGAAATTCGAAGGCAGGACGTTCACTGTTGCAAACTTCGGCGACGTCAGATCATTTGACATAAGTCAGGATGACGCTACCAATACCTTTGACAAGGCGAAATATCAGCGGAATCAGCTGATCGAGGCGAGATACGGCATGGAGTTTGCCGAAAATCTGATCGCATCGGGCTATGACGAGTGCTATACTGCCTACATGAACAACTACCAGTCGGGCGAATATGCCTTTGATGTCTGCAAGAACATCATGAGAAACGCATGGCTTGCGGTCGTCGGCGGGGCTGTCGTTCCGATCGAAAAGCTGGAATACTGCAGGCCGGATCAGGAATGGTATCTTAAGTATGTCAACGAGGAGCTTACGATAAACGGCACGCTCTTCTTTGCCTATACATATGAGGCGGACACCGTTACCCGTGCGCTTTGTTGCGTCTTCTTCAACAAGAAGATGGCGGAGGACAACACAAAGCTTGAAAATCCCTATGACCTTGTAAAAGCCGGTACATGGACGACCGACAAGATGTTTGAAATGGCGGCGGTCGGCAGAAGTGACGTCAACGGCGACGGTAAGATGAGCATTGACGACGACGTTTACGGTATCATTGCCGAGGATGACCAGTATGTTCCCGGAATGTGGATCGGCGCCGGGATGAAGATGATCGAGAAGGACAGCGACGGTTCTCCCTACCTCTCAGCCGCAGGAAACGAGAGGTTCATAGATATTCTCAACAAGACTTTTGATGCGTATATGGACAACGGGCTTCTGTTTGAGGGCTTTACCCAGCGCGGACAGGTGTATCAGACGATCGTTGACGACAACAGGTCGTTTACCGAGAATCATTCGCTCTTCTACATGGGCGGAATCTATCAGTGGGAAGCGATGACCGATATGCAGGACGATTTCGGTGTTATACCGCTTCCGAAGTATGACGAAAAACAGGAGAGATATTATGCAAGGGTCTGCGACGGTCATGCAAACTGCGTGCCGGCTTCCAATCCCGACCTTAAGTTCACGAGCATAATCCTTGAAGCTCTTGCTGTCGAAAGCCTTAACATAGTCAATCCGGCATATTTCGAGGATGCTATCGAAAACCGTTACCTCCGCGACCCTGAGGAGTCGATGGAGATAATCAAGATGCTTCAGAAGAACATAATCGTTGACCTTGCCGATTCGATCTGGATGACGACCGGCAGACAGATCATTGTCGATACCTTCAGAAACGAGAGCAAGACCTTTGCTTCGACGCTTGACAAATACGCTCCGGTCATCAACAAGCAGATAGCTAACGATGTTGAGAAGATCCTTGAAATAATCGATAAATACGGACTCTGATTCCGGAACCGAAATCAAAAATACAGGAGAGAAAACGATGAAAAAGATAATTGCGGTTTTACTGTCGCTTATGATGCTTGTTCCGGCATTTGCCGCGCTTCCGGTTTCTGCCGAGGGCGAGGGTGCCGAAGAGAAGCTGTCTGCAAAGTTCTACAACGTGACTGAGGACGAAAGCTGGCTTTATGTTGTGTTCAACAAGCCGGTTGCCGAACCCAAGCCGACTGACGAGGTGTTCCTCGGGCTTGTGGGACACGGCTGGCCGGTGAACGATCCTCCGGTGCTCCGTTACCTTGTCCGCTGCGAGTTCAACGATGTTGAGGCTGTTACCGACACCGTGTGGCGCTTTTCTCCGAAATCGGCAAAGACCGATTCGGCGAAGAAGGAGCACAAGGACTGGTGGCTTTATCACAACATTCCCAATGAGACGGAAAAGGCCTCGGTCGATAACTGGTCGATACGCCTTTTCGGAGTCATAACAACGGCTGACGGAAGCGAAGAGCTTGAGCTTGACGAGAGCGAGATCATGTATGACAATCAGGCGGCGTTTGAGAAGGGACCGTCCTATAAGATCCAGGATGTGACCGAGGATCCCTCGAGCTATACAACGGTTGCATCCCTTAAGGACCTCGGCATTGAGCTGCCGACCGAGCCTCCGGCAACAAGCGCTCCCGAAACGAGCGGAAAGACCGACGACACCTCTGCGGAAAAGCCGGATACCAAGCCTACTGGTACCTCCGGTGCGCCTCAGGACGACGGAAACAAGAATAACAACGTTGTTATCTGGGCGGTCGTCGGTGTTGCGGCGGTCATTATAGTGGCCGTTGCCGTTGTTGTTCTGGTAAAGAAAAAGAAGGCATAAATAACCGGGAAGCCGGCCGATATAAGCGGCTTCCGGAACAGGTACCGGGAGATCTTCCCTGTGGGAAGCTCCCGGGATTGTTTTCATGATACCGATTTAACCGAAAGGATAAAAAATGAAATCAAGAACAGTAAAACTGATATCGGCAATAATGGCGGTGCTGATATTTGCCGCGGTGTTTGTTTCCTGCCGAAGCGGCGGCGGGACTGCCGTTACCGAGGGGACAGGCGGGAAGACAAACGGCACCACCGACAGCCCGACGACCGACAGAAGGCACGAGTCCGGAACTCCCGGTGTTGTCGATGCTTACTGGCCGGACTACGGGGACTTTGAGAAGTACGCCGGAATGCGCGAAAGGCTTGAAAAATGGCTTGTAGATAACTATATAAACGGCACAAAGGCTCCGTTTTCCTTTACCTACAACAACCTTCCGTCGGAGATCATCCTTGCAAAGTGGGAGAGAAAGACCTCTGAGGACAAGGCTGACGGCGGAAAGAAATACACCGTTTCCTACACAAATCCCGCCGACGGCTTAAGGGTATGGGCGGAATTTACGCTGTTCGGTGATAATCCGACGCTTGAATGGTGCACCTATGCCGAGAACGGCGGCAGTGAGAACAGCAAAAAGCTGCGCAATTTCATGGGAATGGACATCAGCTTTGAGCTTGATTCCTCATCTCTCACCCTTCACACGACCGAGGGCTCGCTTGACATTGC